>Ga0099364_10001676_pt1 | contig 36222 bp, 26 predicted proteins | sample TergutTh196P3_FD_73070 | JGI IMG/M metagenome (GOLD analysis project Ga0099364, IMG submission 73070) | Microcerotermes parvus P3 segment gut microbial communities from Pointe-Noire, Republic of the Congo - Th196 P3 | ecosystem: Host-associated > Arthropoda: Insects > Digestive system > Gut ... | reverse complement strand
CTAAATTTAACAATAGTTTTTCCGGTAAACACAAGGTCATCGTCGAGTGAGTACCCGTCCAATATCTTTTCTTGCGGTTCATATGTGGTCGATCCATATGGCCAAAGAGAAAGCGCCTGTGTAGTCAGTTCTTCACCACGTTCTTCTATTTCGGCACGCCCCCATCTTTCTTTGTGTGAGATACGTTGGTTCATCTTAAAACCGCTGTCTTTGAATCCATCCTTCATATCGCGTTTTTCCGCAAACGGGCGGTCACTGTATTTCGAGTTATAAGCGGTCAGCGTCAAATTTGCGAGCCGGTGTAGCCATAAGCCATGAATTTCTTTGAAATCCTCACCGAATTCTTTCTCCCAAGCGGGCGTCATGTGTTGCGGCATAATATGTTCCACGGAATACGTGCCATTGTCCAGCATAGCGTATATATCTTTATTTTCCATACTATTTCCGTTTTCGATTCGCTCGAACAGATAGCTTTTGTTTTTAGACGGGATACTGTATATATCTTTTTGGGACAGTTTAGTTTTAAAATCTTCGTCATCAGGGAAACGGCTTTTCTCTTTCTTGGCCTGGAGGACATAGATCAGCTTTTCCGCGTAATCGTTGAGAGTATTATCCAGGTGCGTGACATCATTATGGAGCGTCAGGAAGATTTTATTGAGCGAGTTGGTTGGCAGGTCACAAATATAGCGCCTGAAAATATAACTTTCGACCGTTTGAAAAATAGTCAAAAGATCGGCATCCGAAATATTGCCCTCGTCTTTTTCGCGCAATACCTCCAAAAAGAACGGCCTTGTAACGGTGGTTTCCAGCCGATTCAACCTGTATATGCACTTGTCTAAAAGAGTTCCGCTGATCGAGCCTTTTGTAAGGCGCTCATAATATTTTGCGTATCTATGCAGTTCTTTCAAAAGCTCCTCAATATCCTCAAAGGGTCGTTTTTCGGCGTAATTTTTGAAGGCGAAATACACTTTATTCATGGCCGGAGTGCTTTGGAGCTTCACGCTCAGAAAATCGCGTATGAACAGGCTGACGTCTTTTTCTTCTTTTCCTGTCATGGTTTCGATGGGATTCCAGTATTTTGTGTAGTAACGTTCCTGGTTATCCGGTGACAGATTCATTAAAACGTAATTTCTTACTTTATCGCCTTCGCTCAAATCAACGCCTGTTGAATTGAGGCTTTCAAAGATGAGCTGGGGGTCGTCGCTCTCACCTAGCGTAATGTCTATGACGTGCAAACTGCAAATAGCGTTATACAGTTGGTCGGGTGTTACTTCGGCTTTTCTGATTCTGTCGATAAATAGGTTATAGTTGATGGTGACGTTGGAATCCGCAATCAGGTCAGCATCACTGTCAAAAAGCCTTTCAAAAGCTGCTTGATCGCCTTTGTTCGGTTTCAGTTTGATCTTTGTATTGTCCTTTTTGTACTTATCTACCAGATATTCTTCAAAAATTTTTGTAGCGAGGTCTGATTCTTCCGAGCGTATTTCGTCATTCTGCAACAGTTTGTACATGCCCAACAACAGAAGTGAAACGGTGGTCAGTCGTTGCTGCCCGTCGATGATTTGGTATTCGCGCCCGTTATTTGCTCTCGAAACGATGCTTCCAAAAAAATGTCCTTTTCGATTACCCCTGATTACTTTTTCAAGATCATCGAAAAGTTGGTTGCAGTTCGCGCTTTTCCAATTATAATCTCTTTGATAAACAGGAATTATGAAACGCTTGTCGAAGCCTTCCAAGAATCGTATAAATTGCCTTGCCTCGCCTTTCATGATTCAATTCACCTCTTTTGGCATCACAGCTTTATGCTCTTGGATCTCCAACCCTTCGTTGGTTCCACTACGCCTTTATCATAATTATAAAACCATATTGAGGCATGTTCCAAATCCTCAAAAAGTGGTTGATCAATGAAAAAGTCTTTTTACTCAAGCAAAGTTGCCTTGTAATCAACAATAAGAAACCAAAACACACCGCTATTTCAGGTATATTCCGGCTTCTCTAACCTTAACTTGACCTAAACACAGTTATGCCGAGGTTTATCTGGTGGAGGCGGCGGGAATCGAACCCGCGTCCAACATGGAAATTGTGAGAGTTACTACAGGTTTATTCTGTGATTTAATGTCGAACTTTTGACACCCACAGACAGGTTTCAAAAGTTCCTAACTCTCTAAGTCTTTCTTTGATCAGCCGAAAGTGGAACCGAACAAAGGCATCCGCCTAAGTGACGCCTCATTCAAAGACAGCGGATTATCCTTGATGAAACGGGCAGCTTATTTAAGCCGCCAATGCAAAATTTTTATTGACGTTTATTACTTTGCACTAAGTTTAACGAGTTTTATGCGTCGCTCGACCTGCTCTCTCAGTCCTTTCTGCATGCCGTCGAAACCAATCGCCCCCAAATTGTTACATTAACTTGCTAATACAACTAAAAAGATTTGGGGAGGATAGTTAGTCGTCATAGTTTCTACCCTTATCGCGCAAAGAACGCGAAATGCTGAGTTTAGCATCTCGCTCCGCGATGTCATCCCGCTTATCATGAGCAGTCTTTCCTCTTGCTAATGCAATTTCAAGTTTTGCCCAACGATTGTTTTTTAAGTATATACTCAAAGGAACTATAGTCAAGCCCTTCTCCCGAACCTTGCTGTTAAGGCGAATTATCTCGCGCTTTGTCATGAGCAGCTTTCTTTCCCGCTCAGGTTTATGATTATAATAGCTGCCATTTTCATAAGGCGCTATGTGCAAGCTGTATAGCCAAAGTTCGCCTTTTTCAATGGTAGCGTAGGAATCCTTAAAATTAACCCTTCCAGCGCGAATTGACTTTATTTCAGTCCCCGTAAGCACTATCCCGCATTCATGGCTTTCTATAATGAAATATTCATGCCTTGCTTTTCTGTTCTGCGCTATTACTTTTGACATGGTTTAGCTTCCTCTGTCTATGCTATTCCATTTCGGAATATATATAAATGGGAATTGAAATAATACTATTACCCCCCGCAACCCGCGCAACCGGAACATCCGCCACTGCAGCCGCCATTTCTGTAAGCTTCAACTATCGGTAAAAATACTTCAATTATTTCAGGCAATAAATCTACGCCGCTGTCTGAAGAATCAATTTGAAGCGCTTCCATTATGCTTTGTTCATCGCTTGCCCCATCTATTATTGCCTGCACAACATCGCGCAATGCAACGTTTTTAGCTTCGCATATGGGCGTATTAGCGGCAGCTTGACTCCAATCCATTTTATCGCCTCCAATGTATTAATAATAAAACTTTGATATTATATCATTTTAATTAAAGGAGGTAACTATGAATAATTTGCCGTTTCATGAAATATCCGGGAAGCCTGTTTCATTATATATTCACGTGCCATTTTGTTTGCGAAAATGTCATTATTGCTCTTTTCATAGCGTAATAGCAAGACCCGGGGATATTGAAATATGGCTAAATGATTTAAACGAACAAATTAAATATTTACGTTCTGCAATTGGAAAAATTGCGCTTGACACAGTATATATAGGCGGAGGAACGCCTACTGTAATTGACGAAGATGGCTGGAACGAAATTGAGAGGATTTTTAAAGATAACTTTTGTTTTGTCCCTGATATAGAGTTTTCCGTTGAGGCAAACCCTGAGACTTTAAAGGATTTTCATATCAGAATATGGAAATCCATTGGCGTAACAAGAGTGAGTCTTGGAGTGCAAAGCTTAAATGATAGCGAGCTGATTTTTCTGGGGAGGGGGCATACCTCCGGCGACGCGGTTGCCGCGATACGAAAACTAAAAAAAGATTTTGGCGTAAGCGCCGACTTGATTTTCGGGGCAAGCGGACAATCTCTCAGGAGCTGGAATTCCTCAATCCGCGCGCTTCTTGACGAGGGGCTGAAACATATGTCTTTATATCAATTAACTATAGAGCCTGAAACTCAATTAGCCAAGTATTGCCCAATTCTACCTGATGGGTATAAATTTTACAGGTTCGCTCAGTGGTTGTTGCCCAAAAAAGGATTGAGACAATATGAAATATCAAGCTTTGCGAAGATCGGTCATGAATGCCGGCATAATTTGTCCTATTGGTATCAAAAGAACGTTATTGCTTTGGGCGCAGCTTCAAGCGGCTATATAAACGGTTTAAGATATACGCATGTTCCTTGCCCCGCAAGTTTCAAAACGGAAAGAATTGAAACTGAAATGCTGGGGAGCGAATCGTCCGGTCTTGAAGCCGCAATCCTTGCCTTGCGCACAGTATGGGGGATAGACAAAAAATCTTTTGCTGAAAAGTATGGAGAGGAATTACTTGGCAGGATAATTAACGAACTGAATAAAATCCCTGGGAGATATTTAAATTTCACCGGGAATAGCATTAGTTTAACAAGTCGCGGTATGCGCGTTGCAAACGAAATATGGTCACGATTACTGTGACGCGTATGGACAACCGGCGTGGTCGTTCCAACGTTTCTAATAGTGATGTTGTCGGTTCGTCCCCAAACGGTACAGTTTCTACTGCACTGATACGGGTCGTCGAGGACGCCGACCCCTACGGTTCTATTTTGCGGTGGTCTGGGTTTACAAAAATGGATGTCCAATGACGGGACTGAGGACGTCGATTCCTCCAACGGACCGTCTACTGCGTGGGTCGTCGAGGACGCCGACCCCTACAGTAGGGGGACGATGCCCACATCGTCCCGCATTTCTCCCTATTTTTTTCTTTTGAGTACATCCTTGGCGGCGTTGGCGACATGCTTTGCCATAAGCCCGTATTTTTCCAAAAGGGCGTTGTAATCTCCCGATTCGGCAAACGTATCTTTAGTTCCAACCCGTTCAAGCGGCGCGGGCGTTGTCTCTGTCAATACTTCCGCGACTGCGGCGCCAAGACCGCAAAATATGCTGTGTTCTTCCGCCGTTACAATTGCGCCCGTTTCTTTTGCCGCGTTATCTATAATTTCTTTATCAATGGGCTTTATAGTATGGAGATTAATAACGCGCGCGCTAATTCCATCTTTTTCGAGCATCTCGGCGGCTGTTACGCATTCGGAGAACATTTTTCCCGTTCCAATCAGCGTCACATCTTTTCCGCCTCTGTATAAAACGCCTTTTCCGGGTTTAAAATCATAATCGGGTCCAAATATTTCAGGCGTTACCGCGCGGCTTAGCCTTAAATAAACAGGACCTTTGATTTTTATAGACTCTTCAACTATTCTTCTGGTTTCCTCCGCGTCTGAAGCGACAAATACGACAAAATTCGGAAGCGAACGGAAAAATCCGATATCAATCAGCGCGTGATGAGTAGCTCCGTCATACGCGCCCGACAAGCCCGAATAACCTCCGGCTACTTTTACGTTAAGTTTGTCGTATGCTATGAGAGAACGAATGGGATCGCCTGCGCGTAGCATCATGAAGGCGGCGAAAGTATTTATGAACGGAATTTTGCCGCTCTTGGCAAAACCTGCCGCCATCCCCGCCATTTGAGCTTCGGCTATACCAACGTTGAAAAATCTGTCAGGAAAAGCTTTACCGAATACTCCGCTCTTTGTCGATGATGACAAGTCGCTGTCAAGCACAACGATATCTTTGTTAAGCGCGCCTATTTCCGCTAAGCATTCGCCGTATACTTCCCTTATGGCTTTAGGCATCGCGATCGCCTCCTTTGTTTAGTTCCTTTATTGCTATTCTATAGCTCTCCTCGTCAATCGGGGCGCCGTGCCATTTGTTTTGGCCTTCCATGAAGGATATTCCCTTTCCTTTTGTGGTTTTTGCAAGTATTATCGTTGGTCTGCCATCTCCGTTCTTCGCCAATTCTATTGATTTATCAAGGCATTCGAGATCATGTCCGTCAGTTGATAGGACGCGCCATCCAAACGCCGCCCATTTACCCGCGATATCCCCGCTTGGCATAACATTTTCTACAAGACCATCGAGCTGCACTCCGTTCCAATCAAGTATGGCTATCAGATTATCAAGTTTAAATTTAGACGCTGATTGAGCCGCTTCCCAAACAATTCCTTCCTGAATCTCTCCATCGCCCAATAGGACGTAAGTCTTCCAGTCTTTCCCATCAAGTTTAGCCGTCGCCGCCATTCCTGTGGCGGCGGAAACGCCAAGCCCAAGAGGGCCGCTTGAAGCTTCAACTCCCGGCGTCAAGTGAGCGCATGGATGACCTTGAAGTATGCTGTTTATTTGTCTGAGCGTTTTCAATTCTTCCTTTGGAAAGAATCCTTTCTCCGCAAGAACAAGGTATAACATAGGCGCGCCATGACCTTTACTTAAAACAAATCTGTCGCGGTCCGCCCAGTTTGGGTCTTCCGGCTTCACGTTCATTGCGTTGAAATACAGAGTCACCAATATTTCTGTTGATGACAGCGATCCTCCCGGATGTCCGGTTTGGATCTTGAAAAGCTGTTCTATCAATTCTATACGCAGTTTACCGCATAGAGACTCAAGTTCTCTCTTCTTTTCCGCATTCATTTTTATACCTCTTCTCAGTCTTCGTTAACAAATTTTTCTTGCAATGAGATTAAATAATCATTTATGGCTCTCTTGGTTTTTGCGATATATTCATAAATCTCTTCCTGAAAAGCGTTGCCTGGATTCCATATTATTATCGGTGTAATCTCCACTTCCACTGAACTAATTGTTTTTTTGACTACGGTGACACTAAGTTGGTATACCGGAGGTGAAAACTCGTACCTTTTCCACCCGTATTTGTTTATTGGAAACCAGTTCCGCCCGAAAGTTGTTGCGTAATTGAACCTGTTTGGTTTACGCAGCGGAGTTTCAAATAACATGAATATGCTGCTTTTCTTAATTAATTCATATCCTTCATCGTTCATATCCTCTATAATCTGCTGCATTACGTTTTCTTTAACTTTGTACTCAAACTGTACCCTGCAGTACATTGGCGTACCATGATAAACGACCGCGCTGGCTGAACTATGTAAAATCAATGTAATAAACAAACACAGGATAATTTTTTTCATTTTTTATTTGTCCTTTCAGAGTCGGAAAATACCAAAAATAATAGTACTATATCCGTCTTCTGTTAGCAAGGATGTATACTCGTAGCAATCATTGTTGGTAGAACTCACAAAAACAGGTCGTCAAGCGTTACCTCGGACTGAACTGAAGCGCGATACCCTTTTTCTGTCAATCCATATGTTGTAACCATTGTGATGTGAATTGCGTTGCGCGTACCGGTTTCACTCAAAAAAGCCATTCGCTTTTGTTGTAAGTCCTGATCGTATTTCATGCTTATTGTGTAAGGATGAAGCGAATACTTCATTTCACAAAGATTGATGACGCCGTCTTTGCGAACGATCAATAAATCAATTTGCGCGCCCGGCCGATGTTCTTTGCTCCTCCATGAAAATATTTGGGTCGAAATACCGGAGATTCCAAGTTTACGCTTTATCTGGGCGATATGGAGCAGACATAACTGCTCGAACGCGTGGCCGCTCCACGCGCGGCGCCCGCCGTCGTCGAGCAGGTTTGTCCAATAGTATTCATCTTTTGAATTGTTATTACTTACGTATTTCAACCAATACAACGTAAAAGGATCGATCAGCCGATAATAAGCATTGTTCTTCTGTTTTGTGAAGTCCGCATATTTCTGGATAAATCCGCATTGCTCAAGTTCGCTCAAGGTTTTAGTTAGATTGCCGCCTCCGGGGATTTTGGCGGTCTTTATAATTTCGTCTCTTGTCAATCCAGCTTCTGTTTTTGATAACGCTTGGACAATGCCGATATGCCGCTCTGAAGTTCGGAACAAGGAACGATAAACTTCGTTGAATTCATTTTTCAGTGGAGCGTTATCAGCAAACAGCAACCGATCAATATTTTGTGTCGGTCCAAGGCTTTTTTCGAGCATGTTCAAGTAATAGGGAATGCCGCCTAATACCATATAGATTTCCGCGATTTGATACCTGTTCATCACGACGCCATATTCTTTGAAAAAAGCTTCGCATTCGCCAAGCGTAAAAGGGGCAAGCGTTATTCGTCCTGTAATGCGGTTGTGAAGTCCGCCTTTATTTTCAAAAAGGTTCCTGACCATCCACGACGCTGCGGAGCCGCACACGATAAGCATCAAATCGGGTCTTGACGAAGCGAACGTGTTCCAAAAATAATCCAATGCCGACAAAAAATCAGACTTGGGCGCGTCAAGCCATGGCAATTCATCAATGAAGACGACTTGACGGCTTTTACGGGGAGGCTCAAGCATTTTCTGCAGTTTTCGAAATGCGTCAGCCCAGCATTGCGATGTAGACGCTTTCTTGCCGCCATATTCGGCGATTGCTTCGTCAAACCTGTTAAGCTGATATTTGTTTGATATGTTTTTCCCGATTGCGCCTGAAAAATAGAAAGACATATCGCTAAAAAACAATTCCTTGACAAGGTATGTTTTTCCGACGCGCCTTCTGCCCGTTATTGCAATGAATTCAGGTCTGCCGGACTCAAAATAGCGCCTCAGCTCCGCTTGTTCACGTACGCGACCAATAATCTTCATATCGCACCTCCGTCCAAAACAAGGCTGATTATATCACTATTGGACGTAAAATCAAGCTGAAAATGGCTATTATCCAAATGACACGTCCAAAACATACATTAATATATATGTTTTGGACGCATTAAGGCTTGGCGCCTTGCAGAATAATATAATTCATTGAAATATATTTAGCAAAGGCGCGCTACATAATCGACCTGATTAAGATTGTGAATTGTAAATTGTAGTTAATAAACCGCTCTTCCTCTTACCAACAATTTATTGAGCGTGGCTATCCTGTCTTCAATTTGCGGGTGAGTCGAGTAGAGACCGCTAATAAACCCGAGTTCAGCCGGGTTAGCTATGCACATGTTACCGGCAAGCGGGCTTGCGTCAATGACTTCAACTCTTGGATTCTCCGCGATTTTTGTTAACGCTCTTATTAAAGCCTCAGGGTCGCGGGTGGTCCTCACCGCTGTGGCGTCCGCTTGGTATTCTCGGCGGCGCGAAAGTGCAAAGCGCAAAATCGGCGCTATTAAATAGCCGAATACAAGGCATGTGATACCTAATGCGATAATAAACATAGCGCCTTTAGCGTTGCTTTTGCTTCTACTGCGTCTGCTGCTTCGAAAAGTTGAGCGGCAAAGCAACTGACCAAAAAAAATAAAACACCCAATCCCCGCGACGATAACAAGCATCAGCCGCGTATCATGGTTGTTGATATGGGCAAGTTCATGAGCAATTACCGATTGAAGTTCGGATTTATCCAATACTTTGACTAATCCTTCGGTTACTGCTATGGAAGCTGTCACGGGGTTTCTGCCAATAGCGAAAGCGTTCAACGATTCGTCCTCAATCAGGTATATTTTAGGGGTTGGGAGTCCTATCATAATTGCCGTGTTTTCAACCAGACGATATAACTCCCGGTTTTCCTCAAAATCAACGGGGCGGGCGTTTGCTATATTAAGAATCATTTCGCCACCCTTATAGTAGGAATACGTTATCCACAAAAACGCAACCAAAACCATCCATGGAAAGACTTTCAGCGTCATTTCGTATCCTTCGTTTAAAACGCTGTTGTCTGCAATACTTGATTCAAGCGGTGGTAAAACGTCAAATCCAGCGAGCAACGCAGAAATTAAAAATAAAACAATAAATAAAGCCACCGGGAAAGCGAGCATTATTATCAATGTCTTGCGATCGTTAGCGGCTATTTCGTCGTATACGTTCATTGGACTGCTATAAACGAATTAAAACTGAACCTGAACCGGCTTGTAAACAGCCTCTTTTTCAGCCTCGTCAAGTTCGAAAAATGAGAATCTCCTGAAACTGAACATTCCAGCAATAATATTGCTTGGAAAGGATTCCGTTCGATTATTAAAACTCAAAACCATGGAATTATAGAAGCGACGCGAAGCCTGAATCTTATCCTCCGTATCGGCGATTCCTCGTTGCAGTTCCATAAAGTTCTGGTTGGCTTTAAGGTCAGGGTACGATTCTGATAGAGCGAAAATTGATTTGAGCGTTTGGGATAGCGCATTTTCCGCCGCAGAGTGTGCTTCGGCGCCGCCTGTCTTACTCATTGCCGCGTTCCTTGCCTGTATCACCTTATCGAGAGTCGAGCTTTCGTGTTTGGCGTACCCTTTTACCGTTTCAACCAAATTGGGAATAAGGTCATGGCGTCTTTTTAGATGAGTTTCAATGTCGCTCCACGCCTCATTTACCTGATTACGTCCTCGCACAAGCGAGTTGTATGCCATAATAGCGTATAAAAAAGATAACGCAATTACGCCTAAAACAATTAATAAAACTAAATTCATTATATAACTCCTTTCAACATAATTTGTGTTTGCTATTCTCATATACAGAAATTGAACAGCTTTAGTTAATACACATTATAAGGCATAGACAAAAATATTTCAAAAAAAAATGATTATTGTTTGTTCCTGCACCATTCGAACATTGCTACGGCGCACGCGACGCTAGCGTTTAAAGAACCGGTTTCCCCGGAAATGGGTATGTAGGCTAAATCGTCGCAGTTTTCAGTTACCAGACGAGAAATCCCTTCCCCCTCGGCACCGACAACAATAGCCACTCTTGCGGGGATTTTATCCTTTATCCATATGGAGTCTCCCACTGTCGCTTTATTTTCCAGTCCAACCGTCCATAAACCAAATTCTTTGATATCTTTTATCGCGCGAGAAATGTTCACTACTCCAACTAAAGGGAGTCTCAAAGCTGCGCCTGCGCTCACTTTGACTACCGTGCCTCCCGGAAGGGCGGAACGTCTCTTTCCAAATATGACGCCTGACGCTCCCGCAGCTTCGGCAGAACGTATTATGGCGCCCAAATTATGCGGGTCCTCAATATGGTCAAGCACTACTACAAGTAATGGTCCTTCTTTTGGCAATGACGCGAGAAAAGGCTCAAGTTCCAAGGGTTCCATTTCCGCTACGCGGCAAGCGACTCCCTGATGGTTGACTCTTGGGCAAAGCCCGTCAACAACTTCCGGCGCCACCAATTGATAGACTACTTTTGCCCCTCTTGCCAAATCCGTGAGTTCGTCAAGGTAAGGAGGGCGCGTGTTATTTGTTATCAAAAGCTTAAGACATCTTTTAGGAGAATTCTTAAGCAAGTCTAAGACCGGCTGACGCCCCCAGCATAAATCCTCCGCCGGCTCTCTGAGTTGAGTCTTGATCCATGGGGGAGGCGTTTGATTTTTTCTCTCCACATTTGTTGAACGGGTGTTTTTTGCTTCCCTTGTTAATCTTTCCGGGCGCGACCGCTTGTGTTTTGTATTCTCGTTTTTATTCCTTTGGTTTGAAAAATGTTCTGTCATCCTGTTGATGTCTCCTTAGTTATTATTTTTAAGTTTTCATGTAAATTCTTAGTAAAACACGCAGAGCCAAATACACGCCGGTTCGCTTGACGTGTAGCTTACCCTATGCCTTTCATGCGGTTTGATTAAAAGCGTGTCGCCCTTTGCTAAGGCAATGGTTACATTGTTTTCATATTCAATTATGGCGTTGCCGTCCAAAAGAACGACAAATTTCGTTACATCCTGATCATACCAGCCGGTAACCTGTCCTGCGCTTACAATGCGTTCAACGCGAACACTATCGCTCTCTATTAATATAGTTGTCAATTCTTCCAATAAGGGAAGCTCCGGCATACTAAAAATGTTCATTTGTCGCGTTCACCAACCCTCTCTATCTCGGTTTTGTATTCCCTGAGAAATCTTGATGTATAACCTTTACGCTTTAACATTATCCGCTCGGGCGGTCCCTCCACGACAATTTCTCCGCCGCCAATTCCGCCGTCCGGTCCTAAATCAATTATCCAATCCGAGGAGAGCAAAACATCAAGGTTATGTTCAATAAACAGTACGCTGTTGCCTTGATTTGTGATTCTTGCAACTATCTCAAGCAATTTACGCACGTCCGTATAAAACAATCCAGTCGTTGGTTCATCAAGCAAATAAAGAGTATGCCCTCCAAATTTTTTTGAAAGCTCGCGGGATAATTTAACGCGTTGCGCTTCTCCTCCTGAAAGCGTAAGCGCCGACTGTCCGAGTTTAATATATCCGAGACCGGCGTCTTCCATCAAAATTAGCTTTGAGGATATGCGCGGAATTTCCGAAAAGAAATTCACCGCCTCGCTTACGCTCATATTCAGAACGTCGGATATTGATTTTCCCTTATATTTAACTTCAAGCGTCTCATGATTGTACCTTGTTCCTCCGCATATTTCACAATCGACATAAATATCCGCCATAAAAAGCATTGAAACTTTTACCGAACCCGCGCCATTGCAAGCTTCGCAACGCCCGCCTTTTACATTAAAACTGAACCGCCCGGTGTTATAGCCTCTAATCTTTGCTTCGGTCAAAGCCGCAAAGTGTTCTCTTATCAACGAAAACACGCCCGTGTAAGTCGCCGGGTTCGACCTGGGAGTTCTTCCTATAGGGCTTTGGTCTACCAAAACAATGTTATCAAAGTTCTCCCATCCGCTTATATCCTTACATTTACCGGCGCGTTCTCTGTAGTCTTTATCCATAAGCCGACGCATCCCTTTATATAAAACGTCATATACGAGGCTGCTTTTCCCGCTTCCCGATACGCCAGTAATGCATGTAAATACGCCAGTTGGGATATTAACGTCGATGCTTTTGAGATTATTATGCTCAACTCCTTTGAGTATTATCCATCCTTTAGGCGAACGGCGGATAGTGTCTGAATTCTTGCCAAGAATAGTAATTCGATTTGATTTATTTTTTGTTCTTACTCCTTTAATTGGAACGTCTTGTTCAGGTAAGCTTATGAAAATTCCGGTGTCTTCACCTCTAAGGTATTTTCCCGTTAAAGTGTCGGAGTTGTAAATTTCTTGATAGCTGCCCGACTTGACAATTTCTCCGCCCATTTCGCCTGCTGCGGGACCAATTTCAATTATCGCGTCGGCCGCTTTTATAGTCTCCCGGTCATGTTCGACAACTATCACGCTATTGCCTAAATCTCTTATTGAAAAGAGCGTTTTTACAAGTCTTTCGGTATCGCGGGAATGGAGTCCTATGGTTGGTTCGTCAAGTATATAGAGGACGCCCGAGAGTTTTGAACCGATTTGAGTAGCAAGCCTTATCCTTTGGCTCTCGCCGCCGGAAAGCGTATCTGCGCGCCGTAACAGCGAAAGATATCCAACTCCCACATCCACAAGGAATTCCAGCCTTTTTCTTACCTCTGAAAGTATCTGTTCAACAATATGCGCGTCGGTTTTTCCAAATTCAAATGATAAAATCACGTTTATCAGTTCGTCAACGGGCATACCCGAAAGCTCTCCTATCCCATATCCGCCAACTTTTACCATCAAAGCCTCGGGGCGCAGCCTTAGACCGTTACACGCTTTACACTCGTCTTCAATTCTGTAAGACGCCAATTCTTCGGTGGTCGCTTCCGATTCGGTTTCATTGAACCTTTTCTCTATCCATGGAAGTAAGCCTTCATATCCTCCGTTGTACGTTTTTTCAATTCCCGCGCCGTCCACCCAAGGCATGGGGATTCGTTCGTCCGTACCATGCAGAATAAACTCCCGCGCAACTTGAGGAAGTTTATGATACGGCGTATCGGAAATGTTTTTCCATTTTTTATGCGCGGCGAAAAGCTCCAGTTTTGTCAGCATATAGTGCTTTTTTTTCCATGGAAGAAGCGCGCCTTCCGAGATTGAACGGGTAGGGTCAACCGCCAGTTCTTCGGAAAAATGTTCATGGCTTCCAAGCCCCGAGCAATCCGGGCAAGCGCCTATGGGGCTGTTGAATGAGAAAAGTCTTGGCTCTATTTGCGGCAGAGTTACATCGCAATCCGGGCAGGCGTAGTTTTCGGTTATAAGGCGTTCGGCGCTCTTTTTTTCTCCCGCAATGAGCAAGTATCCATCAGATAGCCGGAGCGCGGCTTCAACGGATTCCGCCACTCTCGATCTGCGGTCTGGAGATATCTTCAATCGGTCGACGACTATTTCTATAGAGTGAAGTTTCTTTTTGTCCAAAGATATTTCTTCCTCCAAATATAAGACCGAGCCATCTACGCGAACTCGCATATATCCTTTTTCTCTTGATTGAGCAAACAGGTTTTTGAATTCCCCTTTTTTTCTTCGTACTATGGGGGAGAGTATTTCGACTTTTTGGTCGTTGTAGTCGCGAAATATTATCTCCAGTATTTCGTCTATCGAATGGCGTTGCACCGCCTTGCCGCATTGCGGGCAGTATGGCACGCCAACGCGCCCGAACAGCAGACGCAGGTAATCATAAATCTCCGTGACTGTTCCGACCACTGATCTGGGATTATGACCGGTTCCTTTCTGTTCTATGGAAATTGCCGGAGATAATCCGGATATGTCGTCTACGTCGGGTTTTTTTTGCACGCCGAGAAATTGTCTTGCGTAAGCGGAAAGCGACTCCACATAGCGCCTTTGCCCTTCTGCGTATAAAGTATCAAACGCAAGCGACGACTTGCCTGAGCCGGACGGTCCGGTTATTACCACAAGTTTTCCACGCGGTATATCCACGTCGATATTTTTTAAATTATGCTCTCTGGCGCCTTTTATGCTGATGTAATCGCTCAAGCTGAATCCTCGCTATGTCTATTTTTTAAAATTATATCCTATTTCACATCAGGAACACACGGACGCGCAATGCGCGCCCCTACGTCAATTCTGTTCAACCCCACATGCATGGGGACAATATCAATTTAAAAAATTATATCTTATTCTGTTAATATATATTCGCCCTCATCCATACCTCCATGGCGTTTAATTATGAATCCCTCATTAATCATCTCCTTGATAACCGTATAGGCTCTGGTCTGCTTTACGGATAGAATATCTTGTACTATTTTGTTGGTAATGAATGGGTTATCACGCAGGTAATTAAGTACGGCTTTATGTTGCGTTTTTTGATGTCTCGCCGCTCGGAATGGCTTGGCATGGTTCATGTTTGGTAGAGTCAGCTTAAAAGCGCCATGCGTCGCCATGATTTCGGGCTTTATCTCAAAATCGTCGTAATATTGCATGATTCGTCGCAGCCCCGTACCGTATGACTCTATGTGTTTTAAACGATAAAATACATTAGCCAACTTCTCGTTGCGCGGTTGAGAAACGCCAATGAATAAATCCTCCGTCCTAAGGCCGGGCACGAGACCGCCCAGCGACACAAATTCCATCCTGTCATCGTACAGATTGACGATGATACTACCGGAAAAAGCGTAGTCCCGATGGACAATTGAGTTGAGCATTGCTTCGCGGACGGCTTCCTCCGGGTAATCATATTGTTCAATTCGATCAAGTCCCGAAAAAGTGGCTGCCAGATTGTTGGATAGACTTAGAAAATCAAACGAGGAACGCATTTGTTTGAAAATAGAGCCGTCTATTTCTTTACGCGTCTTAAAATCACCCTTTTTGACGCCGCTGAACACGCCAAACTTAACGGTATGGGCGCATTGATCCGACAATAGCAGACCTAGATTGGTGTATAACCCATCTGTGCCAATGATGCCGAGCGTCCTCATTTGGTTATCGCTAAACGCAACGCCACAGTTGGCAAACTCCTCCGCCGCTGCGCTGAAAGTCAGTTCCTGCGTCAATGAACGGGCTGCTTCATATTTATCGTTATCAGTTAACTTTATCATTTCGCGGATTTGTTCATAGCTGGCGGGTACGCTCTCTGCCCCTTGTCGTACATATACGCCGGAAGGTTTCAAACCTTTTTCCGGCAAGAAGTACGGTTTGTTAGTTCCCTCCAGCACTGTAATGGTTATTCCCTCATCATCAGTTTCATATTTCACAAACATTGTCGCATCAGGCAGAAGCCCATCGCGGACACTGTTTGATATTTGCGTTAACGTTTCGTTTATGTTGGTCAATGGATAGGAGTTCCCCTCGTCGTCGCGCCCGACATATATCACTCCGCCGCTTGAATTTATAAAAGCCATAACTTCTTTTTTTATATCAGTCGTGTATTGTCGCTTAAACTCAATACTATTACTCTCGCGCATTATTCCACATCCATTTCATTTTTACACAATGATATCACAATATATCACTTTTTCATAGTGTAATAGTGAAAAATATAACGTCATAAATGGTCGACAAGAACACAGCCTGTAGAGACAAGGCATGCCTTGTCTCTACGACAGTTCAGTCCCGCGTGGGGAACGCGGTAAGCTTTAAACTGCGCTACCGTTGCGTTATAATCAATGATAGCCTTTGATGGAGGTAGTGAAAATGGAACCAAAATTACATGAGTATTATGATAATGACCCTGGATTTGCCCAATTTGTACAACGCTACGGGGCGGTCGCGTCGATGCCTGACATCCGTAAAGCATACCGGCGATGGGAATATGACGTTATACTAGATAAACTTGATGAAGAACGCCGTGTAGCTGAAATGGAAAAGCGACTTGCGGAAAGCGAGGCTAGTGGCGAGGCCAGGGGCGAGGCCAGGGGCGAGGCCAGGGGCGAGGCCAGGGGCGAGGCCAGAGGTATGGCTATGGGTGAGGCCAGGGGTGCTGCTATGGGCAAAGCTGACACCCAAATGGAAATCTCGTTGAAAGCCTTTACTGGCTTGAAGCGAGGCAAGAGCTTAAATGAAATAATAAATACACTAAAAGAATTTGATATTCCCGACGAAATCATCGAAGCCGCAAAAAAACAGACCGAAAACGACGTGAGGTTATAGATATCGCGTCTTTCAGAATGCCTCGGGTCGATTTTATTCCTCAGACGGTATGTCAATAACGTAATTTGTTATTCCTTTCGCTTCAAAGTCTTTTATCATTTTTTGAATACTATGATATAGTTCCATTTGCTCATCATCAAGAGGAGGCTCAAATACATCTGGAGGTATATTTTTAATTGCTGCTGAATAGATTCCTGATTTACAGTTTTTTCTTTTCTCCATCGCCATATTCATCCCCCTTAGCTAAAAATGCTCTACCCCACACGCGTGGGGAACATTTGTGTAGAGACAAGGCATGCCTTGTCTCTACAGTTCAGCCCTGCATTTGTGGGGAACTAATACATTCCGTCCATGCCGCCCATGCCGCCGGGCATTGCGGGAGAATCCTTTTTCTCCGGCTTATCGGCTATTATGCCTTCGGTCGTAAGAACCATGGCGGCAATTGAGCCGGCGTTCTGAAGAGCCGAACGCGTTACTTTCACGGGGTCGATTATGCCCGCTACGACCATATCGACATATTCTCCGTTCATCGCGTTTAGGCCCATGCCGGGCTTAAGTCCGCGAACTTTTTCAACTACCACGTCGCCCTGATATCCGGCATTTTCGGCTATCAAGAAGAGCGGGGATTTGAGAGCTTTAAAAACTATCTGAGCGCCTGTCTTTACATCTCCGTCAAGTTTTTCGATGAGTTGTTCAAGTGGAGCTTGGCAATTTATCGCCGCCACTCCGCCGCCGGCGACTATGCCTTCTTCAACTGCCGCGCGCGTGGCGTTGAGGGCGTCCTCTATGCGGTGCTTAAGTTCTTTTTGTTCGGTTTCGGTAGCGGAACCAACTTGAATCACGGCTACGCCGCCAACAAGCTTTGCAAGTCTTTCCTGAAGTTTTTCCTTATCGTAATCCGAAGTTGAATCTTCAATTTCTCTTTTAATCTGTGCTGCACGCTTACGGATTTCAGAGCTGTCTCCCGCGCCTTGAGTGATTGTGGTTTCCTCTTTTGTGATACGGATTTTCTTGGCGCGACCAAGCATTGAAAGTTCAGTGTTTTCGAACTTTAGCCCTATTTCTTCGCTTATTACCTGTCCGCCTGTAACAATTGCTATGTCAGCAAGCATGGCTTTGCGGCGGTCGCCAAATCCAGGCGCTTTAACGGCAGCTACCTGCATTACTCCGCGAAGTTTATTTACAACAAGCGTCGCCAGCGCTTCGCCTTCAACGTCCTCCGCAATGAGTACAAGGGGTTTGCCTGTCTGTACTACTTTCTCCAGCACCGGCAACATGTCTTTTATGCTGTTGATTTTTCCGTCATGTATTAGTATATACGCATCGTCGAATATAGCTTCCATGCGTTCCGGGTCTGTAACCATATATGGGCTGATATAGCCTTTATCAAATTGAAGTCCTTCAACCATTTCAAGGGTAGTGCCAAGCGTTTGGCTATCCTCAACGGTAATGACTCCTTCTTCGCCAACTTTATCCATAGCTTCTGATATCAATGTTCCCACCGCGTTATCGTTTGCCGATATTGAAGCTACTTGAGCTGTCTTTTCTTTCCCTTTGACAGGGGTAGACGCTTTTTTTAGCTCGTCTACGACAAGGTCGATAGCTTTTTCAATTCCACTGCGCATAAGCATACCGTTGGCGCCTGCCGCTACGTTTTTCATTCCTTCCGAAATAAGCGCGCGTGCAAAAATCGTCGCTGTAGTTGTTCCGTCGCCCGCTATATCATTTGTTTTTGAAGCCACTTCTTTGACGAGTTGAGCGCCTGCGTTTTCAAAAGGATCCTCAAGATCTATTTCTTTCGCTATTGTAACGCCATCATTTGTTATCGACGGAGAGCCAAATTTTTTCTCAAGAACTATATTGCGTCCTTTAGGCCCCAACGTGACGCCAACGGTGTCGGCTACTTTGTCTATTCCGCGTAACATAGAGCGGCGCGCTTCTTCTCCAAAAGAAATTAATTTTGCCATAGTAATTTATCCTCCCTTATTAATTACTTCTCGATTATCGCGAGAACATCACGTTCGCTGAAAATAACGTACTCTTCGCCATCAACTTTTACTTCGGTTCCTGCATATTTGCTGAATATTATGCGATCTCCGACTTTTAACTCAAGGGGTAGTTTTTGACCATTTTCAAGAATTTTACCGGTTCCTATAGCCATAACCTCGCCCTCGGTCGGCTTTTCTTTGGCAGTGTCCGGAAGTACAATGCCTCCTTTTGTTTTCTCCTCTTTGGTTAGGACCTTAACAACTATTTTGTCTCCTAATGGTTTTAAATTCATGGTTCTTAAAAACTCCTTCCTTGGTATTTTTTATTATTAGCACTCCATAAATAAGAGTGCTAATCTCTTATGGTGATAATGTTAACCAGCAAGCTGAATAAATACAAATTTAACCTGAGGAATATATTAATGATTATGTGTGTTTTTCTCTAAATATCTTAAATATCATTTAAAAATCGATATATTTGATATAATATAGCTGAAAGGAATGATTATAACAATGCAATCGAAACGGACAATACAATTCCTTTCCTCCGTTTGGAAAGGCGCGAAACAGGCGATTCCAATTGTATTAGGAATAGTCCCAACTGGAATGGCTTACGGGATATTGGCTCAACAAACAGGGTTGGGTTTTTGGACAACGCTTGGAATGTCTCTTTTTGTGTTTGCCGGCGCTTCACAGTTTATGGCGGTCTCTATGATGCATAATGCTGTGGCGCCCGGCGCAATAATAGGCGCTACTTTTATGGTCAACTTCCGGTACGTATTAATGTCCGCAGCTATCGCGCCCCATCTGAACAATTGGAAAATGTGGCGCCGCGCGTTGTTTGGAGGAATGTTGACCGACGAGACCTTCATACTGCATTCTCTCAATTTCAGTAGCGGCGTCATCGATTTTGTTTCAGCCGTCGCGCTCAATTCCTCGCTTTATTTCTCATGGGCAGCTTCAAATATCGTGGGTTATAACCTTGGCGCCATGATAGCCAATCCGGAGGTTTGGGGGTTGGATTTTGCGCTTCCCGCAATGTTTGTGGGGTTGCTCATGTCCGCTTGTAAAGACAAAATGGGAGCTGTCGCCGCTATAGTGGGAGGAGTGATTTCCGTGTGGCTACATCTTTTGAACGCGGGAAACTGGGCAGTGTTTTTCAGCGCGTTAGCTGGAGCGACGGCTGGAGTTTGCTTCAACATAAAGGAAGGCGATAACCAGTGAATAAAGAGTGGATAGTAATTATAGGAATGACGCTTGTTACTTTTTTTCCGCGCGTCTTACCGATATTGTTGTTACCGGGAAGGAAGATGCCCAGAATTATCAAGCGTTGGTTGTCATTGATAGCTCCGGCTATTTTATCGGCGCTTCTCCTGCCCGAACTCTTGCTATTCCGTAACGGCGCGCAGACAGATTTATCGTTTAGTAACCTATACTTATTTGCTGCTTTGCCAACGTTTCTAGTAGCATGGAAAACCAAGAGCCTTTTTGGCGCAGTTGTTATTGGGATTGCTACTGTAGCGATTGTTCGATTTATGACTTAGATTTCTTGCCAAATAATTGACATGCCAAGGCGAAATCAAACGTATGCTTTGTTGTTTCAGGGGGAGCCAAGGCGAGACGGAGCAGAGATTGCTCCCTTGCTCGACGTAGGTGAGAATGGCTAAGGATTTCCTGCTGAATAGCTATCAGTCAGTTTTCGCCATACGCTGCATCGCAATTTCCAGCCAAGGTGAGTTTCGGTATAGAGCGTCATAGCGAGAACGGCGCCAGGTCCGCCCATTCTTTCGCGTCCTGCTTGCGACATGCGCCGATAAAGCTCTTGGTCTCCCAAAACAGTTTCTACCGCAGTAGCCAGATTTTCCGGTGTTGGCGGAACAAGGAGTTCCGAGTCGCCCAGTAATTTCTTTTGTATGAATTTTCCTTTTTCCTCTATTGAAATAATTGGCGCTCCATAGCCTGCGCAAACTTGATTTGCAGTTCCTCCAAGCCCTAAAACAATATTCGCCATTTGAGCGGCTTCCGCAATTGGTATACCTGACAATTCTATTCTAGGATAATCTTCAGTTATATACGAGAGTATTCTTGACTCGTCAAGCGTTGGAGCTAATACCATTATGAAACGATATGCGCGCGCTTGATTGTTCGCTAGTATCTTAACCGCGTCAAGTAAAAGCTTTACGTCGTTGTATGCCCGCTCGCGGCTTCCCGGAAGCAGGATCACTGTAATCAAATCATTTCCATTAACGCTTTTTTCAAATGTTTCATTTTTGGTATAGTTTTTAACTCCAATGCTCAGGTCCATGATAGGGTTGCCATCATATCTCGCGTTTACCCCGCTTTCAATTAATTCTTCGGCTGTTTTTGCGTCGCGAGTCCATGTCATTCTGCTTCGGCGTCGGAGAATATAGCGTTCGATGCGCCAATGTCCGCTAAGATATACGGTTTTTGCGGTAGCCATCATTAATGGCATTTTTCCCTGACCCAAGATCGTATTGATAAGAAGGTAAACATCGCCCACGCAAAGCGGAGTTCTAATTTTTCCGCGCAAGCTGCCCCACGATTTCATTTGTGAATAAATGTGTTTAAGCAATCCGGATCGCACGTCCCTCCAAAGGTCAAGCAAATGATATTTTAGTATCCCGCCTGAAGGAGTTACAGACGGCGCCGGATATATGTTAAAACCTTCTTGTATGTAAGCTTGCCCTTTTCCGACAAGCGGGAAAATCGATATGTCGGCCTCAGGATATTTCTCCCTGATAGATTGCGCTACAAGCACTCCAATGGCGTCTTCTCCATATCCGTTTGACGCAATGACGATATGTGGTTTCAGGCACGATAAGAGTTTGCTGAAAAACCTGTCGGGTTCGTTAATTCCGGTTGAAACTAAAGGTACCCATAAAGGAATAGGGGGCGTCCATTTATCAGGAAGGTTATATATATCTTTTTCCGTGCAAACAAGTTCAGCTTCATTACTTTTTGCAATTTTAACTATGGAATTCATCTCGGATTTTGAATAACGGTGATGATCCCTGAATACTTGCGCTTTATCTAAGAGCGCGTTTACTTCTCCTGTTTCAAGGCTTCGATGGAAGCTTTCCGAATTTCCAATGGCTGAAAACGGAAGAAGTTTTGTATTGTTATTCTTGGGGGAGCCAACTTCAATGAATGTTTTTCCATCCCACTGAACCCAACGATCAGTCAACATTCTTGATGTAAATATTATCTCTTTCGGGACAAAAGCTTCCAGGCGCTCGCGCAGGCTTTCCAGTTCGCTTTCAGCTACTTGATCGCTTTTTGTTATAACTACCAAATGAGCGCGTTTGAGGGAAGATGGATGCTCTCTTAGAATTCCCGAAGGAAGCAACGTTCCGTTTCCAAATGGGCATATTGCGTCAATCAAGACGATATCCGCATCCCTGTCAAGTCTGCGGTGCTGAAACGCATCATCCGCAACAATAATTTCAACGCCTAAAGCCGAGAGGCTTTTCACATCGTTAAGCCTGTCATGAGATACGGCGATAGGTATATTGGGTAATCTGGAAGATAAAAGCAGCGGCTCGTCTCCAACAATCGATCGTTCTCCTTGTCCGTTGATTATTATCACGGGAGAAGGGTTTCTTTTTCCACCGTATCCCCGGCTTATTATTCCAACTTTGAGCGATTGGCTGAGGATACGGCATAACATTTCAACAAACGGTGTTTTGTTTGTTCCGCCCGTTGATATATTTCCAACGCTGATAACTGGAATCTCCGGCTCAATGCTTTTTGCTCCGCCATGATTAAACCAGAAATTCCGCAAGGCGATACCCGCAGAAAAGAAGTAAGAAAAAGGTATAAGAAGCCAAAAGAGACTTAGTTTCTTTTCCCCTCGCGCAAACGATAAAACGCGCGAAAATATTTTTTGTTTTATCCTTGATATTAAAAGCACTTATTATTTACCTTCAAACTGTAATTTGTAAAGACTTGAATAAAGATTTTCTTGAAGCATAAGGGTTTCATGAGTTCCTTCTTCAATTATTCTCCCTTCGTCAATCACTATTATCCTATCGGAATTGTGGACTGTAGTCAGTCGGTGAGCTATAACAATCGAAGTGCGTCCTTTCATAGCCGCGTTCATGGCTTCCTGAACCTGGCGCTCAACATGCAGGTCAAGGGATGAAGTCGCCTCGTCAAGTATCAAAATGCGAGGGTTCCTGATTATCGCTCTCGCGATAGCAATACGTTGACGTTGCCCGCCAGATAACGTCACGCCTCGCTCTCCCACATGAGAGTCATATTTTTCAGGAAGAGTCTGTATGAATTCATGAATTCCCGCTATCTTAGCCGCTTCTTCAATCATAGAATTCAGTTCGCCCTCTGACTCAATTCCCACAAGTCCATATGCTATATTCTCGCGAAGGGCGCCTTTCATAAGAACAGGATCTTGCGGAACAACTCCTATTTGTTTTCTGAAATCGCGAATTGAAAGGTCTTTCAAGTTATACCCGTCAATTGACACCGAGCCTTCCGTAGGGTCGTAAAAACGCAAAATAAGCTCCGCTATCGTGGATTTGCCGGATCCAGTGGGGCCTACTATTGCCAATTTTTCGCCCGCTCGAATCTCAAGGTTAATATTATTCAATACCTGTATATCCTGCCTGTATGAGAAACAGACATTCTTAAATGAAATTGCTCCTTCAAGCTTTTTTATTGCTATAGGACGCTTAGGTTCTGTTATATCAATTTCTATTGCTAAAGTTTCAAATATCCTTTCGGTTGCCGCAAATCCGGTTTGAAGTCCATTAAGACTGCTCATAAACGCGCGTATTGGCTGAACTAAAAAACCCAAATAACCCAAGAAAGCGATAAGCTCGCCTGGGGTTAATCCGCTGTTTATGACCGTTATTGCCCCAAACCATACTACAAGCGCGAGCGCCGCTATTAAAAGCACCTCGACAACCCCGGTTAGAACTGCTTGAATCCTTACGCCTCTGATTAGCGCCGCAAAGTTTTCGGCGTTACCGGTTCGGAAACGTTCAAGTTCTTGCTCCTCAGTTGCAAAAGCCCGGACAATTTTTATCGCCGAAAAAGCTTCTTGCACAATCGCGGTCAGGTTAGCTATTCTATCTTGAACAATATGGCCGGTTTGCCTTAGTTTTGTTGATGCGTATGATAAAAGCCATGCTACTGGAGGAAGCATGAGAATTGTTGTTATTGATAGTTTCCAATTCAGCCAAAAAATGGCGCATAACATGCCGACGAATGTAACGCCGTTTACAATTAGATTCACTATCGTATTTGTCATAAGCGTTTGGAGAATGCCAACGTCGTTTGTTATCCGGGACATCATCTCTCCTATCCTTGCGCCATGAATAGAACGCAGGGACATTCTTTGAGTATGGTCATAGAGCGCTATTCTCAAGTCCATAATGATATGCTGCCCAGCCCAGTTTATCAGCACTTGATGCGCATACGACGCTATGCCCTTAAAAACAAATATCAATACTGCTGAAATACATATTATTGTTAAGGCTACCCTATCCTTGTTAATGAGTACATCGTCTATTATTGATTTAAAAAGCCAAGCGGGCAGGACATTCAAAATAGACGCAATCACCATGTATATAAGCGCCATTACAATTGTTTTCTTATATGGCAGTAACCATGGATATATCTCGGAAATCAGGTTTTTTGAACTTTTCTGGTTTTCATGGTTTTTCATTATTTTTTACGCTTCTTTCTTAGATTGATTCTCCGATTCTTCTTCCTTTTCCTTATTACCCTTTTTCTGGCTTCCTGCCAGTTCTTCGGACCTAAATAAATGTTTCAGAGTTTTTGTAAGAACTTCTCCTATAGAAATGTTGGATTTTGCCAGCGGCTCAGCCCGCCCTTCAACATCTAGCAAAGTTGAAAGAGAAGTCAAAAACTCGTCCCGTTCCTTTGCAAATGAATCACCTGTCGGAGCGCAAAGCCTGAAAAAGAAATCCCGGAGAAGCATCCTGTCTTCTGATTGCAAACAATTTTGAAAGCTTACCGACAGATTCTGCGGGTCAATTGCCTCGCGCTCGAATATTTTCAAAAGCGCGGACATCCTGCTTAATTCCTCTTTATTCAGTTCGAAATGTACAGTTAAGCGTTCGAGAATGTCGGTTAGTTTTTTCTTTCGTTCGGTTGGCTTACGGCTTAATAATTTACGTTCGGATATGTCTATTTCTCCTCCTGTAAGAGCTGCGGCAAATTCAAAGAGTATTGCAGCAGAGCGATAAGCGTCCGAAACGCGTTCTCCAATCTCTATCCATATGGGTGAAACTAAGTCCTCCCAGTGGTATATTTTCCCAAATATTGCAAGATCAGGTATTAAGAGCCTTCCTCCAGCTCTTGTAATTTCAGATATTCCTCTTCTTTGCGCCCCTGAAGGTCGTTCTCCAACTTCTAGCTCAATAAGATCCGATAGTTCCAATAGAGGAAGTATGAGAGGTTCATGCTGATTTTGAAGCTTTTCATGAATGAATGAATCAAGGTCGGCGCGCATTTGTTGATCAAGCGTTGACGGAACGTTTTCAATATTTTCCGAATGCTCGCCAGAAACTCCATTATTTACTGATTCCGACCTGTTTTCATCAGTTTTGCTCTCAGTCAGTTTTCGTCTTTTTCTTGGCGGAGGAGTAGGGTTTTGGAGTTTTAGATTGCGTACGTAATCCCATATTTGGGTCAAAATTGAAAATTGCGAGGGGTCTTTGAAAAAATCAGGCGCCTCTACGCTCGTAAGTGGTTTTGGTCCTGATAAAGCGGGATTTGTCGGAAAATATGACACGTACGCGATGGCTTTAGGACACTTAAGAGTAATTCCCATATCGGTAACTTCGGTATAAGTCGAGGCGAATATTGAAAGCTGTTCGTTGTTGTGCATAACGGGCGTATTGCCGGAGTAAGCGTTTCGCATTACCGTATAAGCAATAAGCGGTGGTAAGCGTATTTCAGATCCGGCATAAGGCGCCAATAGGACATTAAGAATTTCCGGAGGTAAATTCGTTATGTGGCGTAAATCAAGAGCTAATCTTTCCGTAGGATACTTTATCATTACCGCGACGCATATTAAAAATCTCAATATAACAGGCAATGACGGGTTTTCAAGTAGTGATGGCAGCCGGGAAGAAAGCTCTCCAATGCAAAGAGCCGCATCCTTTTTTTCATATAGCGCGCGTCTTTCCATTCCAAAAAACCATAATCTGAAATAGGACGAACTTGCTACTCCCATCCTACCTCTCGATAACCAACGTAGATAAGATGCTCTTTGCTCCGGACTCATCGCTTCATAAGAGCTGGGTATCTCTGGCTGTCCAATTTTTTCGTCAATTATAACAGGTAAAGTTATATCAATGCTTGATGGTTCTTTAATTTTTGAGCCGCCGTTAGACCAGTATACCATTGGTCCGGGGAGAGGAATGCCTTTTACTTCTATTCTGCTTCCCTTTCCAGCCCATATCAGGTCTGCGGTTCCGCTTTGCTGTTGCTGTTGCTGTTGAGCTTGAACGACTGGAACTTTTTCCTCCTTTTGCGGTTCTTCTATATTCTCATCTTTGGGAGAGTAATCTCCTCCTTCGGCATTTTGCGAGCCGGGTATGTATTCCCCATGTTGATGCCCATCATCTGTTATGTGAAGAGAGTCCTTTACTTTTTTGGCGGCTGTGAGCGCAGGATCTGCGGGATTAGTACCGCTTTTATTTATCATTGTTACAACAATAACAACTGCTACTCCAACTCCAAGCATAATATAAAGCATATTCTACCGCCTTTCTATTTATATAACGCGAGCGATTTGATTTAAATTATCATAACAGAAGTTGTCTTTTAGGCATAATAATATTTGTAAAATAATCTAAACTTTTAAGCCGCTGTATCGTTTATAATATAAAAGTCGGCGTCTTGGCGGAATGATTGATTTATAAGGCAACTTTTTTTTGCTTTCATATAAAAGATATGAATAATAACCCGAAAAAAAAACAGCGACAAAATTGCCAAAAGGAGGAGTAAATATGGATATTTTCGAGAAATGTAAAATTGGAAATTTAGAACTCTCCAACCATTTAGTTCGTTCGGCAACCTGGGAAGGCATGGCAACAGAAAAAGGAGAAGTCACGGATAAGCTCGTTTCATATATTGAAAACCTGGCAAAAGGCGGCGTAGGGTTGATAATAACTAGCCATTCGTACATTGAAAGAAGCGGACAAGCTTCGCCATGGCAACTTGGGATTTACGACGACTCTCTTATTCCAGGTTTGTCAAGATTAGCTGAAGCCGCGCATAAGCGCGAGACTAAAATTTTTGCGCAATTAAACCATGGTGGATGTCATTCACTTACAGAACTTACCAATATGCCGTCGTTTGGCGTTTCAGAGATTAATTCGACTCGCGGAGGACATGCCCTTGCAATGAGTAGCACGGCGGTTAAGAATAAAATTATTATGTACGCAAACGCCGCTGCGAGAGCAATTCAAGCCGGATTTGACGGAATTCAGATTCACTGCGCGCATGGTTATCTTATAAGTCAGTTTTTATCCTCTTTCTATAATAAACGCAACGATGAATGGGGAGGAGATATTGAAAAACGCGTCAATTTTCTACTTGAAACAATTATTGCCGTCCGAATTCGCATTGGCAACTACCCATTGATAATAAAGTTGAATGTTTCAGATTTTATTAAAGGCGGAAATATGCCCAAACAGATGATTGAAATTGTTGGATTGTTGAGTAACTCCGGTATCGACGCAATTGAACTGAGCAGCGGCACTGTTCACCCCTCGGGTAAATATGCGAGTACTCGCACTTTCGACCCTTCTTCTCCTGAAGAAGAAGGATACTACGTCAAAGAAGCAAAAAGATATAAGAAAAATTCAAAAATTCCTTTGATACTTGTTGGAGGATTTCGTTCATATGAACGCGTATCGCAGGTTTTGAACGATGGAATAGCCGACTTCGTTTCAATTGCGCGTCCGCTTATACGTGAACCCAATTTGCCTGAGCGTTGGAGAGTCGGTGATGAGCGAAGAGCCGAATGCATATCATGCGATAAGTGCAGAGCTGTTGCGATGACCGGAGAAGGGCTGAAATGCGCGATAAAAGAGAATAAATGATAGGAGAGTATGTTTATGAGTCTTAATACCAAATTAATTGAAGCAATGAGAATTCGGCTTGAGTTTCCAAGCGGGCTGCCGGAACATCCGGGGTTTTTACCCGAATATAGGCGCGCGCCGGACAGAGTTTACACTTTATCGAAAAACGAAACCGTTTTAGCTTTAAAGAACGCGCTGCGTTATATTCCTGAAGAATTTCATGAGACGATAGCGCCCGAGTTTCTTGAAGAACTACGTTCCACCGGAAGGATATATGGATATCGTTTTCGTCCGACGGGAGCTATTTATGGTAAACCGATAGATGAATATAAAAGTAAATGCGTTGAGGGCAAAGCATTTCAGGTTATGATAGATAACAATCTGTCTTTTGATACGGCGCTTTACCCCTATGAGCTTGTGACCTACGGGGAGACCGGACAGACATTTCAAAACTGGATGCAATACTTGCTTGTAAAAAAATATCTGGAAGAATTAACGCATGACCTGACCCTCGTTGTAGAATCCGGTCATCCGCTTGGTTTTTTCCGCTCGCGCCCCGAAGCTCCCCGCGTGATAATAACCAATGCTCTGATGGTAGGACTTTTTGATAACCAAAATGAATGGCACAGAGCCATGCAGCTTGGCGTCGCAAATTATGGGCAAATGACTGCCGGCGGATGGATGTATATCGGACCGCAAGGAATAGTTCACGGCACATACAATACAATTCTAAACGCGGGAAGGATAAAACTTGGCGCTGCCGGAGACGAAATGCTGGCAGGGAACTTGTTTGTCACTTCAGGCTTGGGAGGGATGAGCGGCGCTCAACCAAAAGCGGCTAAAATAGCGCGAGCTACTTCCATAACAGCCGAGGTGGATTATTCGCGAATAAAGACGCGCCATTCGCAAGGCTGGGTTGAAAAAGTGACTGCGGATATCAAAGAGGCTTTTGAATTGGCGGATGAATCCATCAGAGCCAAGAATGCTGTTTCGATAGCTTATTACGGAAATATTGTCGATTTGCTTGAGTATGCGGTAAACAATAATATTAAGATTGGGCTATTATCCGATCAAACATCATGCCACGCTCAATATGAAGGCGGGTATTGCCCTCAAGGATTAACTTTTGAAGAAAGAACCGGCATGTTAAAAGATAATCCTGCTGAATTCCGTAAAAAAGTGGACGAATCGTTGATAAAGCATTTTCATTTAATAAAAGCGCTTAGTGAACGCGGCACATATTTCTTTGATTATGGAAACGCTTTTTTGAGGGCGGTATATGACGCCGGATGCAAAGAAGCGGCAAAGAACGGCGAAGATACGCATGATGGTTTCATTTTTCCCTCTTATGTCGAAGATATTTTGGGACCACTTTGTTTTGATTTTGGTTATGGTCCGTTCCGCTGGGTGTGTCTGACAGGTAAGCCGGAAGACCTTCGCAAAACGGACAAAGCGGCTATGGAATGCATAGATCCAAACCGCCGGTTTCAGGATAAGGATAACTGGGTATGGATAAGAGACGCCGAGAAGAATGGCTTAGTTGTAGGAACACAGGCGCGAATCCTTTATCAGGATGCCGAAGGACGCGCGAGGATAGCGTTAAAATTTAACGAAATGATTCGCAAGGGAGAGATAGGACCGGTAATGCTTGGACGGGATCATCATGATGTTTCAGGAACGGATTCACCCTACAGAGAGACTTCTAATATAAAAGACGGAAGCAACGTTATGGCTGATATGGCAACGCAATGTTTTGCGGGAAACGCCGCGCGCGGAATGAGCATGGTTGCGCTGCATAACGGCGGCGGAGTAGGGATAGGCAAGGCAATAAACGGCGGGTTTGGAATGGTCTTGGATGGTAGCTATCGCGTCGATGAAATAATCAAATCCGCAATGAGCTGGGACGTAATGGGCGGCGTTGCAAGAAGAGCCTGGGCGCGCAATGATAATGCCCTTTCCGTTGGGATTGAATTCAATGCGAATAAAGCCGACCTCGGTGAACATATAACTTTACCATATTTAGCTGATGAAATATACTTAAGAAGATTAGTGGAGTAAAAAGACTGGACAGAATATGTTTCATAGTATATAATTACACAAAATCGCTAATACTTTGGTTTTATGAACAAAACATTTAGATTTGTTATTATTTTTGTTTTTTAAATTAGCTTATCATCAATGTTTTAGATAATTATTGTTTATTCGAAATTCAAGCGCTTAACTTTATGTTCGGAAAAACGTTTACGACCAAGTATTATTCTACTTTACCAGAATGGAGTTGTGATATTATGCAAAAAAAAGGAGTTTTAGTATGTTTTGTGTTGTCTTTAATTTTTGTTTATGCGCTGTTAACAAACTCTGCGATTGCGTTTATCAGGGATTCCGAGTTTCTTGAGCTATGTATTAGCGGCTCTTTGCAGGAAATCAATGACGCTATTATAGATGGAGCAAACGTGAACGCAAGAAGCGAAGGACGAGATAACACACCACTTATAGTGGCGGCTGGAAGTAATACTGATGCACAGGTGATAACGGCTCTTATCAATGCCGGAGCGGACATAACCAGAAAGAGTGCAACAAATGAAACTCCACTTATGTATGCCGCTCGCTACAACTTGGATCCAAAAGCTGTGGAGGCGATGATAAAAACTCTTATTGAAGCGGGAGATGAGATCAATGCCAGAGATAATGGCGGGAAAACTGCACTTTATTTTGCAGTAGACTCATTAAACGTGCAAGCGGTATCAGTCCTTTTGGACCATGGAGCAGACGCTAAAATAAGGGATAATTTTGGCGTTAGACCATTGGACCTTGCCGAGGTTAAAAAAGTGTTCTCGCGAACCGAGGCGCTACGAAAACTGAGGGAGGCGAGTTAATAACAGTGCAGTATAGTTAGTTAACGGTATTTTTGTCGTAAACGTTTTTCCGAACAGAAAGTTAAACATTTATTTTTCATCATATTTATTAAGCCAGTCTTGTATTGTAGATAATAGGTATTCTGTTTCTTTAAGGAAATTGTCGTTATGAGCTATAACTCCTGTAATATCACCGCTTTTTGCCATTAGCTCCAGATTAGCAGCCAATTCAGATAATTTTTCTGCTCCAATGATAGCGCTGGAGCCTTTAATTCCATGTACTGAAATTGAATAGATAGGCAAAGTGTTTTCATTTACATCACGGATTTTATCAATAACTTCAAATACGTCATCAACGTATGCGCGAAGAACAGACAAATAAATACTCATATCTCCGCTACATGACAAAAGACCTTTATTTATGTCCAAGCCTGGTATTTCAATATTATGCTCCTCTTCAGGAGAATCTAAAGTAGAGGTCTCAGAGGCATTCTCACTATTTGGCGTAATGTCCAGCGAGTTATCATTATTGTTTTTTATCCATCGTTGGACAATAGTATCTAATCGCATTACATCAATAGGTTTAGTGATATACGCCTGAAACCCGTGTTCGTAAAATAATTCCTCTGTTCCAGCTATAACATTAGCAGTGAGCGCGATAATCGGTATCGTTCGAGCGTAGTCAGTACCAATCGCGCGAATTCTATCAGTTGCTTCAATTCCATCCATCCCAGGCATCATATGATCCATGAAAATAGCATTGTAAATCGGTTCTGCGAGCATTATGCGATCTATAGCAGCCTGTCCGCTGGTAACACAATCCGCTTGCATTTTATACTTGCGCATCAAACCTGCCGAAACATTTAAGTTTGTATGCATATCATCAACTATCAACACTTTTGCGAAGCTTAAATCAGCGCGTACGAGATTGGTGGCAAAATTGCGTTTATTTTCGCCGTAGCGAAAGCTACGCAAGTTATTAACAATTGCCGAGCCGATTGGCGGGGCGTCTTCAATATAGCCCTGCTTGATGCGCACCCGGAAGGTGCTGCCAACGCCGTATACACTGTCTACAGTAATAGTCCCATCCATGTTGTCCACAAGATTCTTGGTTATAGCCAATCCCAAACCCGTTCCCTCAACTTTACGATTGGCGCGGGTATCAACCTGATTATAATCGGAAAAGAGCTTTTCCAGCCCCTCGGGGCTTATCCCAACGCCGGTGTCTCTGACGATGATTTCCATCCACATGTCATTGTCGCCTTCACGTACACAATTTATGCCCAGTTCAATGGATCCGCTATTCGTATATTTAATCGCGTTGCCGAGCAAGTTGTATAGTATTTGTTTCACGCGAAGATCATCGCCATAAAGTCTACTTGGCAAATCTTCCTTAATGTCAAGATTAAAAGTAATCGGCTTCTCGCCGATTCGCGAAGTAATGAGGATGGCGGTATCGTTCAGTAAGCTTGCCATGTGGTACTCTACAGGCGCTAACGCGAATTTCCCCGACTCTATTTTTGATATATCCAGAATGTCATTTATAATACATAGTAAAGTGTCTCCTGCTCTGTTGATCTTATGCAGGTTTTCCTTAATAATGTCAGGAGTGTTTTCGTCCTCCAATTGCAGTTCAGCGAGACCAATTATTACATTCAGCGGCGTTCTGAGTTCGTGACTTATATTAGCAAGAAAATTAGACTTGGCTTTTGACGCCGCTTCCGCCGCTTCCAAGGCGTCAGTCAATTGCTCTTGCGCCCTCTTTCTTTCGGTAACGTCGCTCAGAGTTTGAAAATACGCATAAGAGCCGTCAATCCAGCGTATAATGGCGCCTCTGCCGCCAAGCCAGATACAAAAAATATCATCATATAGAAAATCGTAATCTTGGTAAGGGAGCTTTTCTTTGTCGTCAATCATACCTGGTAAAAGACAAATTGGACAGGGTTCATCCAAATTTCTTAACGTCTTATGACATTTTTTTCCTCTATAATCATTTATATCAAAATCAAAAGTTTTTGCCAAACTATGGTTTACAAAAATTAAATGATAATCCAGATCGATAACTATCGTCATGACATCCATGTTATCTATTGTGGTCATAACTTTATGCATCGCAGAAATTGAATTGCATAAAGTCTCTACGTCTTCGATTATTTCTTTATAGACGCCGCTATACTTACTTGTATCAATATGAAAATTCAAATCGTTGTGAAGGCTCAAATTTTGCTTAAGTCGCGACAAGTCGCCAGCCATTGAACTGATTATGTCGATAAGATAGTAAACGTTAGATATTAGTATGCCAATTTCATCTTCAGTGAAAGCGGGTTTATTAACGTCAGTACATATATTCCCGTTGGCAACCTCCAATACTAGGGATTTCAGTTGAGATACCGGTTCTATGATATTTGCTATGATTAGTAATAAAACTAATACTGAACAGGTAAGTCCCAATATACCTATTAAAACTCCGCCGACTATTATATCGGACTCTGTATTATTAAACGCTTCATTTGAATGCTCCGCGCTGATTATGGCAAAAACTTCGCCTCTTGGATTTACGAGCGGCAAATAGTATACGCAGTAGCTTTCGCCCATGATTTGTGTAATTCCTATAAATTCTTTTTTGTCCCGCAACACAGTATCTGCTATTTTCGGATCAATATACCTGTCTGTAATTGGTTTTCCATCCTTCATAATGGTCGTGTTCAAAACCTTGTCGCCATAATAAATAGAAAAATCAGCGCCAATATGCCCTTTTAATTTTTCAAGCGCTTCGCTATCGTCAAGTCTTATGCCTGCAACGATAACGCCTATCAGTACATCGTCCGCGTCATATATCGGCGCGCATGTACTTGTAGAAACTTTTGCTACAATCCCATTCATAAAGCTAGTGTAAACTGCGCCATTAAAAGCATTTTCTATGCTCAGAATCATCCAGCCTGGTAACTCAAAATTATCAGGATCATGCGTCCTTGCCAAGATTTTTCCAACTTCATCAGTGACAACAAAGAAATCAACTCCATACAATTCATGCTTGGGGGTTAAGAGCCTGATTAATTCTTTTGTATCGCGCTCTTTCGTTGCCTTGACAATATCTGGGATAGCTGATTCTGAAATCGCCGCGACTCTAGTTGTGTGTTCGCAAATATGCATATAATCCCGTATGTGTTTTCCAGCCAAATCGACCAATTCGCGATTATGCGTTCTGACATAATCTGAAAACATCATTGAAGGATAAGCGACAATTGATATGACTAATAGTATCAATAAAATGATTATTGGTGAAATAATTCTCTTTTTTAGGCTCTGTTTTAGCATTTTTTGTCTCCAAAACTATTTATCATGTAAATAACATTTTTACTGACACTATTGATTAATTTACTGTCAGTAAACTACTAAGTATTATTCGGATATGTCGTCGCTTTCTTGACTGGTTGTGTTGAAGATTCAATTTCTTGTGTTTAATAACGAGCCATAATTTAAAGTGGTTTGAATTGAAACAAAATAATTTTTGTAAACATAATATTATTTTCTTTATGTTTATTATGCTAAAATATCCTTATATTACTAAATTTAGAAGAGGTGATAATTGCGTTAGAAATAAGGAATTATTGTTGTGGCGACGTATTGTCAGTAGTTTTTCAGCAAGTATTGTTCCATAATCTAAGGAGAAGGTGATTCTATGTTGAAGAAAAGTGTTTTAGGAGGTTTAGTTGTATTACTTGTCATAACTGTAGCTTCTGTGGGGGCGTTTGCCGCTTTTACGTGGACTTGGCCGCAATTTGACAACCCGCCGGTGGGAACTGCCAATGAATGGCAATTCCGGCAGAGTTTCGGAACCAGTCAGGCTATACCGGCTGGAGTGTTAGCAAAGTACATCGTTCCTGACCCAATCATTGAAAATGAAATGCGAAGCGTCCTACCCGCTTTCTCATCCAAAAAACTCATTGGACCGGATAATACGCCCGGGTCGTTCCTTTATACTCCACGTCATGACGAGTATCAGGCGTTTATCAGGGACTTGGCCAACTCTCCCGAGGGCAGAGAAAGAATGCGTATAAAGCCAATCGGCGAGTACCCTAAAGGATTCCCCCTCACTCTTGCCGTATTCAGCAAGCCGGCAAAACTGGAGCCGGAAGAACTTAAAGCATTGGGAAAGCCAATCATATGGGCGCATGGAGCTATTCATGCCAACGAGCAGGATGCCGTTGCAGGTCCGTCGTATATCATGTACAAATTAGCCTCCGGTCAGTGGGACCATTATCTCGACAAAGTCTCAGTGATTATATTCCTGCGGCTCAACGCGGATGGCGCCTACTATAACATACGCGGCAATCCTACCCTCCCGACTAAGATCTCAGCTTGGAGTAACGGGCGTCCCTCTACGGCGATTGACATGAACAGGGATAATATGTGGCTTGAATCTCCAGTCCTCAGGGCTATGCATTCAATTTGGACGAGTTATCATCCACATCTGAGTTCAGGTCATCACCAGATGGGCACATCTTCAAGCATCGGTGGTACAAGCGCTTATTTGGCAAGCAGAGACGTTGATGGAAACGTGGTCTATCATTCATCGGGAAGAGTACAGTTGTTGGTAGCGAGAAATGACGACGGCAGTCCGATCCTTAGTTCGCAGCCATCGGCAAGTTCGAGTGGAGGACTTACAAACCGCGCTGTATCCTATCCTCGTACCACAGATCTTCCAGTGGTAAGTCGCGACACTGCCATCGCCGCGTCAGAGACGCTATACTATAATTGGGATATTGGCTATGCCATTGGAGACCATGGCAACGTTCCTTTAACGTTTAGAAACTATTTCTACGACAACGTCCTTCCATCATTGCAAGCGCATATGGTAAGCAGAGGCGTTAAATTGGGATTGTATCTGGATGCGCCAACAGCTCCTGGAATGGCTACTACCCCTTGGGGACAAACTGTTTACATTCCATACGCCGGAGAAACGCGTCCCAACCCAACCACTACGCCTGGAACGGAAACTATAACGGTCTACGACGGCACGGGAGTTCCAGCAGGCGCAACTAACGGATTATGGCTCGACACCGGCAACATGCACTCGACGTTAACTTTGAAGGGCGCCTTTGGGATTCTGTTTGAGAGCCGCGCCCCAAGCCACCAACCGTGGACGTATGCCAGAAGGGTTTTCGCTCAGGCTACGGCGATTGAGAGTCTCATTAAATACGCTGCCGATAACTCTGCCGAACTGCTTAATATGGCTAATAACACCCGCAACCAGATGGGAAATCTGAGCGAAGTATATACGCTTATGAAGTACGACTCCAATAACTATGTCTTCAAAGATGTTCCATATTATACGGCTTCCGGCGACGATGTGCTAAGAGATATTCCTGTATATCACCCAAAAACAACATTCGCGCGGGACGGACATCCCCCAAGACCGCGTCCAACCGCTTACATCCTTCCAAAATCGGATGTCAACCGAGTAGCAGCTAACAGGGTAGGTATTCATGGCGTTAAGTATAGTGTACTCACGGAGGACACAAAGGTTAATGTCGAAGTTTTTGAAAACCTGTGGAGAGGACCTCTGGTATACGCGCAAAATAACCAGA
>Ga0099364_10001675_pt1 | contig 36223 bp, 24 predicted proteins | sample TergutTh196P3_FD_73070 | JGI IMG/M metagenome (GOLD analysis project Ga0099364, IMG submission 73070) | Microcerotermes parvus P3 segment gut microbial communities from Pointe-Noire, Republic of the Congo - Th196 P3 | ecosystem: Host-associated > Arthropoda: Insects > Digestive system > Gut ... | reverse complement strand
ACGGTATAACAGCCTTCCCCAGGGGTTTTGCCACCCTCCAGCTGAGTTGGAGCCTACCTGAGGGCTATGGCTATAGCGGTGCCCAAACGGCCACCCTGGCCATTAGGGATGGGCAGGCCAAAGCCCGCGCCATTCCCATTGGCTCGGCCAATATAGAGGCCTTTAACGGCTATGCCAACACGGAAGAGGGCCTCAAGCAGCACTACCAGCTGAGCCAAAATGTGGAGTTGCCCGCGCCGCCCGCACAGCAAAGCAACTGGAGGCCCATAGGCAACGCCACCGCCGTCTTTGAGGGCAGCTTTAATGGCAACCATTTTGGCATTTTTGGCCTCCGCATTGAGGCACCCCAGGAAGATTACCAGGGCTTGTTTGGCTGTACAGGCTCAAGCGCTGAAATAGAAAACCTCCGGTTGGCTGAGGTGCAGCTGAACGGCAACAACCGTATAGGCGCCCTGGTAGGCCTAAACCGGGGCACCGTGCAAAGCAGCCACGCCATGGGGCAGGTTGTAGGCAGCGGTAATAATGTAGGCGGCCTGGTGGGCTACAACAGCAATGGCACCGTGCAAAACAGCTATGCCACAGGCAGCGTTAGAGGCGGTAATAATGTAGGCGGCCTAGCGGGAGCAAACATTGGCGAAATACACAACAGCCATGCCACAGGCAGCGTAAGCGGCGATGGTGACTATATAGGCGGCCTGGTGGGCATCAACAGCTACATCTCCAACCAGCCAACCCTGGGAAGGGTGCACAGCAGCTATGCCACAGGCAATGTTGTAGGCAACGCGCGTGTCGGCGGCCTGGTGGGTGCAAACATTGGCGAAATACACAACAGCCATGCCACAGGCAGCGTAAGCGGCGAAGGCGACTATATAGGCGGCCTGGTGGGCAACAACAGCTACCGTTCCGACCCGCTAACCCTGGGAAGGGTGCACAGCAGCTATGCCACAGGCAATGTTGTAGGCAATGAGCGAGTGGGTGGCCTTGCGGGTATAAACTATAGCATCATAGAAAGCAGCTATGCCACGGGCAGTGTTGAGGGCAACGACTGGGTGGGTGGCCTGCTGGGGAGAAACTATTATTCTAGTGCCTCAATGGAAGAGGCGGGGGTGCTGCGCAACAGCCTGGCCTTAAACCCGAGGGTGAGTTGCGTCCGCGCCAACGTTGGGCGGGTGACAGGGGAGAATACAGCCTCTTTGTTAAACAACTTTGCTTTTAGCGGCATGCTCAACAGGGCAAACAACACCGCATGGGGCACCATAGGTGCGGGCACCATCCATGGCGCCAGCAGAACGGCTGCTGCCCTGCAAACAGCCAACGGCTTCCCCACGGTATTTTCTGAAAGCCCGTGGACATATATAGAGGGCCACCTCCCAGGCCTTTTAGGGGAACCGGTGGGTATGCCTATACACCTTCAGCCATAAAAAAATAGGATAGGGTTGTGGTTTTATTTTCCTCCCTCCCCGGAGGGGAAAATAAAAACACCCCCCACAAAAAAACTTTTTCCTTTGAAAATAGCCGGGCCGCAGGCCCCCTCTGAAAAACAACCTTGCCAAAAACCCTTCGCCGGAGGCGACAAAAAAACCCTCATTTAAAATGCACGCCGCGCAGGCGAAAAAACAAAACCAAAAACAAAAAAATATTTTTTTAGCTTTGGGGCGAAATTCCGCCCGCCCGGGGAGGGCGAAAAAAACTTTTGCCTGCTTGTTGAGCTAGGAGCGCTTTGGGTTGAAATAGCTTTTCAGACTCATTTCAATTGAGGCTCGCGTTGCGAGGCTCGCGAAGAGTCTATCTCCAAGTGGAAAGCGGAAGCGGCCTAGTCAAAACTCTTGTGTGCCATGGCGTTCAGTTGGTTTTTGGCTTTCTCAGACCAAAGAGAGCCCTTGGGCGTAATGGTTATAATCAACTTAAAATAACGCTGCGCTTCCTTGGGGTCCGAAGCCCTCAGGCTATAGCCCATGCCAAACAAATCCTCCGCCTTGGCAACTACGCGATCTACGCACTTGTTGGCTCTCTCACTTTTAGGTTGCAATCTCTGCGCCTCTTTGCAGTGAGCAGCGGCGGCGGCAAAATCCCCTCTGGCCAAAGCGTCCTCCCCCGCCAACAAGGAAGCTTGGCTCAACATCTCCTTCAATTTGGCTTCAATGGCAGCACCGGCCGAGCCTTCCATCTTGGCGCCTGTCATGCCGGGGGATTTGTGTATCTTGCCATATAGCGCATAGGCCTTGGACAAAGGCACGGCTGAAGAGGCGATTTGCCCCGCACGGTATTTGGAGGCCCCCTCATCATAAGCCAGGCCGAATTCTGGAATGAGTCTCTGCAGCTCCTTCGCAATTTTGCGGAGCTCTGCATCCTTGGGGTGCTGAGTGATGGCGCGATCGCACTCATCGGCAGCACGCTTCCAATCCTCTGCACTAAATTTTCTTCGCACATCCATAAAGGCGTTCACCAGAAAATCGAGTCGAGCGTTATGCCTCACAACAACAACTTGGTTGCTATCGTCTCTGATCTTGACCTGCTCCAGCCTTTTGGCTTCCTCATAGGAAGCCCTTGCAAGGGCAATCTTCTCCCCCATCGCCGTTTGCATGCCGCGGGGCAATAACCTCAATACGTCTATGGCGGGGTCAAAATCGCCAAGCATCAACAACTCTTCTGAACGCTGCAAATGAAATTGCTGCTCTTCTTTAATCAGCCTATCCAAAAGCCCCTTTTTCTCCGCATTTAAAGAGGCACTGGCTTCGGGAATTTTGTCCAAAACCTCCCTGGCCTGCTTAAACACTTGCTGTGCAAGCAAAGCCTTCACCTCTTCAATGCCTTTTTCTGCGTTCCACTCAATCTCCGCCTGGCCTCGCAAATTGGAAACATCTATGCCCGGTTGGAGCTTCTCTGCCTCATCCACCCACTGCAATGCATCCCCAAAACGCTTTTGGCGAGCGGCCTCGCGCGCCTTGGTCATAAACTCTTGCGCACTGAGCTGCTTTTTCTCCTCGTCTGAAAGCTGTGGCGGCGGCTCTTCTTTCCCGCGCAAAAGCACCGCAAGCACCAGAAGGCACAACAACCCTCCTGCACTGGCCATCAACAAAAGCCACTTCTTCTTCTTGGGCCTCTCCCGCCTTCCACTCCTGCCGCGTATTCGCCTTTCAGGTGCCACCGGCAAAGCGCTGGGGTCTGGGCGAACCAGCGCTTTGGGGGGCTCGCGCGCGGGCTTTTTCTTCTCCACCACGGCAAGCTGGGTGTTTTGTTTTATGGAGGCGGATTCAGGCGCAACATGTGCCTCGGCCTCGCTAATATAACGCAGCTTGGTGGAGCCCACCGTCACCACATCATGATGAGAGAGTATCTGCTCTGTGACGCGTTGCCCATTAATCAGCGTGCCGTTTCCACTGCCCAAATCCCTCAGCAATACACCATTTTCCCCGCGGACAAACTCCACGTGACGTCGAGAAACCGCTAAGTCCGTGAGAGGTATTTCTAAATTGGAGGCCCGCCCCAATACCATGCGAATCCCTATAAAGGGCACCTCCTTCCCCGCATCCGGCCCCTCAAGTATGGCGAGCCTGGCCAATACGGCGACGCGCGTTCGGTCTCCGTCATTCTGCCCCACAAACTGTTGCTCCACTCGGGGACGAAGCTCATCCAAATCCGGCTCAAGCGCACCTAGCCCTTCTCCCAATTCCTCCTCATCCGCCCCGTGCGAAAACTCCGCCTCCAGCGCCGCACTGCTCTCCTCATCCATGGATTCTGAAAGCTGCACACTCGGAAGAGCAGAGGCGTTTTTCCACCTTGCAGAAGCCCGCCCAAGGCCACCCTCAGAAGCCACACCCTCTCTCTCAGAAAAGTTCCTCGCTTGCCGAGAATTTAAGTTTGAATTTTTTGGCCTCATGCAATTGCTCTGTCTAGCACGAAGATAGAGTCTATCCTATCCTTTGCCTTTCCTTAAGTGAACACTTTCCTTTCCTAGCACAGCTTCCCCAAACCACACCCTCCTGTTTTGCAACACCTTGTTTTAGGCCGCCCAAACAACCCTCTTTGCTGCTATGCTAACATAAATCAGCTCACCATGGATGCGGACTCTATACCTTCTTCAACAGTGCTCATTGTCGACGATGACAAGGCCAACCTGGACTCTGTTTGCAAAATATTCCAAAGAGAAGGTTTTCAAACCCTCGCAACCACCCAGGGCAAAGAAGCTCTGGAATGGCTTTTGCGTCCTGAAGTGAGCGTTATTGTTAGCGATCTCATGATGGCCGGCGTGGATGGACAAGAGCTGCTGCGCGCTGCGCGCTCCATGCGACCCGATGTTGAAGTCATCCTCATGACAGCCTATGCAACCGTAGAAACCGCCGTATCCGCCATGAGAGAGGGCGCTTATGACTTTATTACCAAACCGCTCAAACGCCACTCCCTCGTCCGCGCTGTTGAAAAAGCACTCGAAAAACAAGCCCTCGTTAGAGAAAACCAAAGCCTGCGCGCTCGCCTTGGCGTCTTGGACTCTAAAGCGCTGATGGGCCAATCTCCCGCCTTCCGCGCTTTTTATGACAGCTTGCTGCAAATTGCGCCCTCCTCCGCCTCTGTCCTCTTAACCGGAGAGTCCGGAACAGGCAAAGAGTTGGCCGCACGCGCCTTGCACGGCTTCTCCCTTCGCGCCAAATACCCCTTCGTCGCCGTCAACTGCGCCGCCCTCCCTGAGTCCATCCTGGAAGCAGAGCTCTTTGGCGTGGAGCGCGGCGCTTATACGGGGGCTGTCAGCAAGAGAGATGGGCGCTTTGTGCGCGCCAACAAAGGTACCCTCTTCCTGGATGAGGTGGGGGATATGAGCCCCACCGCACAAGTGAAACTGCTGCGCGTCTTGCAAGAAGGAGAAATAGAGCGCCTGGGGGGAACTCAATCCATTAAAGTCGACGTGCGCTTCATCGCCGCAACCCACAAAAACCTGCACAAGGAAGTCCAGGAAGGACGCTTCAGGGAAGACTTGTTCTATCGCCTCAACGTCGTCGAGTTGCATCTGCCTTCCCTGGCTTCACGGCGTGAAGACATTTCCTTGCTGGCAGAGTATTTCCTCAAACGCTTTTGCCTCAAAAACAACAAACCCCTCCAAGGGCTGACACCCGAAGCCCTCCAAGCACTCGAAAACCATTCCTGGCCAGGCAATGTGAGGGAGCTTGAACACGCCATGGAACGCGCCGTCGTCTTATGCCGCCACAACCTCGTCGGCTTGGCTGACTTGCCCGAAAGCATAGGCAAAGGCCCCAAAGGCTATGCCAGCCAAATCCTCATCCCCATCGGCACCTCCATGGAAGAAATTGAGCGCCGCGTCATCAACGAAACCCTGCGCTATACACGCGGAGACAAAAACCTCGCCGCCCACCTGCTGGGCATCGCCACACGCACCATCTATCGCAAACTCGCTACGGATGAAAATGAGCTCCTGGAAAAACCTACACCACCCCAGGCGGATTGACAGCTCGTCATTAAACCCCTTGAGCTTTCGCCATTTTGACACAACCTCCCCGCCCTCCTTTTGCAAATTCTTTAAAATTCAACAACTTATAACAAAACTCATGGCATTACAATTGCATCAACCCAAGCTGTGGAGTTTCTATTCAAAAAAAACTTCTGGCTTGTATGGTTCCTTTTCCTTGGAGGCATAGGCTGGCTTCTGGCCAGGCTGGCCTCTTTTATTATTGCCGCCAACCTCCAAATAACACCTCTGGCGCCTGAGGTTGCACAACCTGCGGCCCTCGCCAATCCCCAATTCACACCCACCAAGCCTCAATTGGATATTGTATTTTTTGCCAGGCTGCTGGGCATAGAGTTGACAACCGACAGCCTCGCTCCGCAGGAAAGCGCTGATGAGAGCAATATACTCTCCAGGAGCAGCATCAATGCGCGGCTGCTGGGGACACTCATTGCCTTTCCTCCCCGGTGGTCGCTGGCTTCTATACAAGTGGGGACAGAAAAGCCGATGAGTTTTGCCATCGGAAGCGAAATTGAAGGCGCTTCCGTTATTGCCATTGAGCGTGAGCGCGTCATTGTCGTCCATAACAATCAACGCGAATACATCGACGCCAACACGCCGGCAGCAGCTCCAAACCCTGTGCCTTCACCAGAAACCAGCCGCGCGGATGCCACTTTCAACATCCGTGAGCTGGCTCCCAACACTTATGAAATTCCGCGCAACGACCTGGAAAAAACGCTCGGCAACCTCAATGAAATTTCAACGCAGGCACGGATTATGCCCGCCTTTAAGGACGGCGCTTCGCAAGGGTATAGGCTCCATGCCATTCGCCCCAACTCCTTTTATCAAAAATTAGGCATGCAAAATGGCGACATCGTCAAACGCATCAATGGCTATGACATGAACAGCCCCGAAAAAGCACTGGAGCTCTATGCAAAACTCAAAGACTCCTCCCGCATCGACCTTGAAATTGAACGCAACGGAAGTCCCCTCAAAAAAACCTATAACATTCGCGCTCCATGAGACAACTCACCGCCATTCCTCTTTTGCTCCTATTGTCCGCACACAGTGCAAGTGCTCAACCTGAGGCTGAGGCCAGTGCTCCACCTGAAACAGAAAACAGCCTTTCCCCAAGAGGACAGCTCCGCTCGGCACGTCAACGCATGCAGAGAGAGCAGCTCCGCAATCAACCCCCTGACGCCCCACCTCCCCGGCAGCTCGCCCCTCCTCCACTCCCTGCCCCTCCTGCTCCGCTTCCCCCTGCTCCGCCTCCGCCTCCTGCTCCGCCGCCTCCTCCTGCTCCGCCACCTCCCAGGCCACCCAGCCCCAGCACAGAGCTCTCTACCGCCATTCGTACAAGCCAAACGCCTCCCATCGCCTCAACCTTGTTGCAAACCTCAACACCCACTTGCGAGGAAATAAGAAAACAGGCTCGCTTCAATATCTATTTTGACAAAGTAGAAATAGACAAACTCGTCCAAACCGTTTCAGACGCCACCTGCAGAACTTTCATTTTGCCTGAAAACATCCGCGGGAAAATATCCATTATTGGACCTGAAAACGGCAAAGCAGAAGTCAGCGCCGATGAGTTTTATGCCGCTTTCCTCGCCTCTTTGGATGCCAATGGCTTTGCCGTCTATAGGCAGGGAAAATTCCAAAAAATTGTCGAAAAACAACGCGCCAAAAATCACCCCATTCCAACGTTTACGGATGCTGAAACTTCAGGGGTTTTTGCGGACCAGATGATTACCAAAATGTTCCGCCTCAAATATATTGAATCCGAAAACGCTCGCACTGTTTTGCAGCAACTCGTTTCACCTTCAGGGGATGTGGTCTCCGTTCCTCCCAACGGCCTTATTGTGAACGACTTGGCTTCTAACCTCTCACGGCTTGAAAAAATCCTCGCAAAATTGGACCTCCGCCCTTCCGGAGAAGAAATTCGCGCCATCCAAATCCAATATGCAACAGCCAACAGCATCGCAGAAAAAGTCGAAAAACTCTTCGACTCTTCTCAAACAGCCAACAGACGCTCAGGCAGCTCAGGCAGCTCAGGCAGAACAGCTCCTCCTATCCATCCCCCTTCTTCCTCTGCTCAAAGCCCCTCCGGAGAGCCCTCCGCTCCCTCCACCTTAACCCAATTGATTCCGGATGAGCGCACCAACAAACTCATTGTCATCGCCAGCCCCGCCGCTTTGGAATCCATTCAAGCCCTCATCCGTGAACTCGATATCCCCATCGCCGGAGAAGGCAGCATCCACGTCTATCCCCTGGAAAATGCAAATGCAGAAGAAATTGCCCAAACCTTGCAAGCCTTCGTTCAAACTTCCGGAACATCCACATCCACATCCCCCCAAACACGACGGCCTGGAAGCAGTGCGCCTCCTCGTTCAGGAATGTCTCGCAGCGGCTCCACCACAGACACTTTCCAGGGAGAAGTGCGCATTGCCGCCGACAAATCCACCAATGCGCTGGTTATTACGGCTAACCAAGCCGATTATCGCTCCTTGGTCCGGGTCATTGAAAAATTAGACGTCCGTCGCCGGCAAGTCTTCGTCGAAGCCGTCATCATGGAAGTCAGCTTAGATCGCTCCATGGAATTCGGAATCCAAGCCCACCAAGGCTTTGGCATTGAAACAAGCCGAGGCACTTTGCCAGGCGTTGTAGGCACAAACTATAAGCAAGGCCTGCCCCCCTCGTTCAGCCTTCTCAGCCTCGCCAACTATGGCGGCTTCCTCGCAGGCCTCCAAGGGCCCGACCTGAACATCCCTGCACTCTCCAACCTTGGCATCAGCATCCCTGCCTTCGGAATCATCATCAACGCCTTGCAATCCGATTCGGATGTGAATGTGCTCTCCACACCTCACTTGCTCACGCTCGACAACGAGGAAGCAGAAATTGTCGTCGGCCAAAATGTCCCCATGCAGGCAGGCTATGCCATCAACCCCTTCAGCAGCGCTTCGCTGACAAACCTCACTTCTGGCTCCACAGGCTCCGCCGCCAGCCTCCTGGGCGGCCTCGGTGGGTTGGGAGGAGCTCAAATTAACCGCCAGGACGTGCAGCTCAAACTCACCATCAAACCACAAGTCAATGAGAGTGATTATATACGCCTCGTTATTAACAAACAAATTGAGGATATTACTTCTATTGATCCGGTGCTTGGCCCCACCACCTCTAAACGGATTGCCAAAACCACTGTCGTCGCCAAAGACCAAGAAACGGTGGTCATCGGCGGACTCATGCGTGACCGAACGCTTGAAAACGTTTCCAAAGTCCCTTTCTTTGGAGACATTCCTATTTTGGGCCACCTTTTTCGAAGCCAAACGAAAACAAAAACAAAAACCAACTTGTTGATGTTTCTCACGCCATACATCATCCGGGACTCCAGTGACTTTAGAAGAATTTTAGAGCGCAAGCTCAAAGAGCGACAAAGTTTTGTTGAACAGTTTTATGGAGCAGCCACGGGTTATGACTTGCTCATCGACTATGCTCGAAAACCTGGCCCCATGGCTCGAGTGGCTCAAATCACCAACCGGGAGCTGCGCAAGTTTGAGCATGGAGGCAAAGGGCTGGACGGCGAACGCCTTATCTCCCCCATGGCAGAGCCCAAAACAAATCCAACGGCGCCCGCAAACCCCTCCCCAACAGAAACACCGTCTCTTCCTGAAAATGCCGCCCCCTCCTCCCTGGAAATAACGCCCACGCCTTCAGAAATGCCCCCTCTTCTCGAAGAGGCAGGAGCGGCAGACTCATGAATCCACCGCCACTCCCCTCTGCCTTAGCTTCTCCTCCTGGACCCCCCTTGGCCCAGGGAAGCTCTCTGGGGGAAATTCTTCAAGCTGAATATGGCGTTCCCGGAGAGCTGGTTTCTCAAGCACTCCTGCTTCAAAAAGACAAGGGCCAGTTCCTCGGAGAAATACTCCTTGAAATGAAGGCCATCGCTCCAGAGCAACTCGGACGCGCCTTAAGCATTCAGCTGGGCTATCCATTTTTAGAAGAGCTTTCTAAAAATACCGTTGATTATGAGTTGGTCAAACTCATTCCCATCAACTTTGCCAAGCAAGCCGTGCTCGTCCCCCTGCATAAAGAAGGCGACAAAATCGCCATCGCCGTCGCCAATCCGCTGGACTTCTCCGCTTTAGATCAAGCCAGGCTCTGCCTGAACTCCGCTCTCAACATCTATATCGCCACCCCCAACACCATTGTGGATGCCATTAACCTCAGCTTCGAGCGTTCCATGAATGCGGCTGAAGAAGTGGTCGATGAAATGGAGGCTCAAGACTTAGATATGGTTGGGCATGAGCTCGAAGAGACGCAGGACCTGTTGGATGCCGGCGACGAAGCGCCCATCATCCGTTTGGTTAACTCGCTCTTGTTTCGCGCAGCCAAGGAGCGCGCCAGCGACATCCACATCGAGCCTATGGAGCAAGGTGTCACCATTCGGTTTCGCGTCGATGGGGTGCTTCAGGAAATTATTAAAACACCCAAGCGCTATCAAAACTCCATCTTAAGCCGCATCAAAATTATGGCGCGCCTTAACATTGCCGAAAAACGCCTCCCTCAGGATGGTCGCATTCGCATCCGCCTTGCCGGACGTGACATCGACATCCGCGTGTCCGTCATCCCCACCGCCTTCGGTGAACGCATCGTCATGCGTCTGCTGGACAAATCCGGAACCATTCTTGACTTGAGCGAAATTGGCATGGGCCCATCCATTTTGGGCCCCATAGATGAAGCCATTCGGCGCTCCCATGGCATCATTCTCGTCACGGGGCCCACAGGTTCAGGGAAAACCACCACCCTCTATGGCGCCCTCAATCGCCTGAACACACCGGATGTCAACATTCTTACGGTGGAAGACCCTGTGGAATATCAGCTTCCAGGCATAGGCCAAATGGCCATCCAACCCAAAATAGGCCTCACCTTCGCCGCTGGCCTTCGCTCCTTCCTCCGGCAAGACCCTGACATCATCATGGTGGGCGAAATCCGCGACAGAGAAACAGCCCAAATCGCCATTGAAGCCTCCCTGACGGGCCACCTCGTCCTCTCTACGGTGCACACCAATGACTCCGCAGGTGCCGTCATCCGCCTGGTTGAAATGGGCATTGAGCCTTTTCTCGTCGCAAGCTCCCTCACCACCGTCCTCGCCCAACGACTTGTTCGCCGGCTTTGCACAGAGTGCCGCATCGCCTATGAGCCTACGGAAGAAGAAGTTGCAAAATTGGGTGTCTCTCTTGAAAATTTTTTGATGCTTAGCCAAAACAAGCCCATCTATAAGGCGTCTTCTTGTTCCACCTGCAACAAAAGTGGCTATCGCGGACGCACAGGCATCTATGAGCTTCTTTTGGTCGATGACGAAATTCGACAAATTGTCCTCAAAAGCACCGACTCGAGTGCAATCAAAAAAAGAGCCATTCTCAATGGCATGACAACATTGCTCGATGATGGAACGGCAAAGGTGGCTATGGGAGAAACCAGCATTGCAGAAGTCCTTTCCGTCACACAGGAAGACACCTAATGCCTGTTTTTGAATTCAAAGGACTCACCCAGGAAGGGAAAGAAACGCGTGGGCTAAGAGATGCGGACTCGCCACGGGCTTTGAGAATGCTTCTGCGCAAAGAAGGAATTTTTTTAACGGACGTCAGCAGCAAAGAGAAAAATACGCAAAGCCCCTCAGCTGCAGCAGGCATGCTTCAGAGAGAAGTCAAACTTGGAAAAATATTTAAATCCAAACTCTCCATCGACCAGCTGGCTACTTTAACACGCCAATTGGCAACATTGCTTGCTGCGGACGTCGCTTTGGTGGAGGCCCTCTCTGCACTTGTCGATCAGGCCCATGAAGAAAACATCAAACGCATTCTGTCTGACGTCAAGCAACGTGTGAATGAAGGTGCTTCGTTGGCCAATGGCCTTGAAGCCCACAAGAAGGACTTCGGGGAGCTCTATATCAACATGGTTCACGCAGGAGAGCATTCAGGCGACTTGGACGCTGTGCTCCTGCGTTTAGCCGAGTTCTCCGAAGGGCAAGCACGCCTTAAACAAAAAATTATAGCCACCCTCACCTATCCTGTCATCATGGCTGTCATGGGCATCCTCATCCTCTCTGTGTTGATGACGTATGTCGTCCCCAAGGTGGCCAAGCTGTTTGAAGACATGCACTCCGCGCTCCCGCTCACAACGCGAATATTGATGTCCATCTCCAATACCTTCCAAAATTATTGGTTCATCATTTTTCCAACCGCCGCCCTGCTTGTTTTCGCCGCCCTCAAATGGACCAAAAGCAAATCCGGTCAGCCCATTTGGCATCGATGGCAATTAAAATTGCCCTTGGTTGGAAACCTTGTCCGGATGGTTACTGTTGCTCGGTTTGCTCGAACACTTTCCACTTTGCTCAAAAGCGGTGTGCCTGTCCTTAACGCACTGGAAATTGTTCAAAATGTCATCCCCAATTCCGTCATCTCCAATGTCATTAAAGACGTGCGTGAGTCTGTCCGCGAAGGCGAAAGCATCTCCGCCCCCTTAAAACGCTCAGGACACTTCCCACCCCTGGTTTTTCACATGATTGCCGTAGGCGAGCGCAGCGGAAAACTGGAAGAAATGTTGCTCAGCATCGCAGAAAGCTATGAGCAACAATCAGACATCCGCATTGGCTCTCTCACATCCATTTTGGAACCCATCATCATTCTAGCCATGGGAGGCGTCGTCTTCTTCGTCGCCGTTGCTGTTTTGCAAGCCATGTATGCTCTCAACACCTTGGTGAGATAATGCCAACAACACCTCAATTTTCAAAAGCGGACTTATGGCTCAAACGCGTGTTGTTGGGAGTTTTGCTCGGGCTTATTTTCGTTCTGTCTAGTCTAGGAATTGCATTTTTCACTTAAAACTGGGGAGTCTTCTTCACATGAAAAAACGAACGACACATCTGCATCAATTTCAAAAAGGCATGACGCTGATCGAAATTATCGTCGTTATTGCCATGATAGCCATTCTCATGGGTCTTGTGGCCATTGCTGTCATTCCACAGATGGAAGGATCCAAAAAGAGAGTAGCAGAAATTGACATTGGGACTCTCATGAATGCGCTCGACATGTATTATGTCCAGAGAGGAAATTATCCTGACGTAGCAGCAGGTTTTCCAGCATTGGTTGACGCGGGGGTTTTAAAGAAAATCCCGAAAGATCCATGGGGAAGCGACTATCTCTATTTCTTGGAGCAGGGCAAGCCCGTCGTCGTCTCCTATGGGGCAGATAAAGCACAAGGAGGCGAGGGAGATAATGCGGATATTTCAAGCAAAGACTCCAAATAAAAATTTCCAGCCGTTGGAGTTTGTGTGTCTCGTGGCATGACGTTGATTGAGCTTTTGGTCTCCATGGCCATCATCGCGGTTATTCTTGGACTAACCGTCGTGGGCATTGGAGCACTCACAGGCACTCAAGCAAAAGCGGTAACCAACGAGTTGGTTGGCGCCATTCGAACGCTCTATGATACATCCGCTCTGACAGGACGCACGTGTAGACTGGCATTTTCTCTTCCTGACGATAACAACACAGCATCCGAAACCCGCTATCAAACAGAATGCTCTGAAAAGGCCACGGCGATACGCCGAGAAAGCACCCAACAGCTGGAATTAAAACAAAGCATAGCCCCTCAAACAGAAACAGAAAAAGAAGAGCGCCAAAAAATTGAAGCCTTGCTCTTGCACACAAACTTCTCAGAGCAAGAAACCAAACCTCGCACCCTGCCATCCGCAGTGACTTTGTCCGTTTGGACAGAACACCAACTCAAAGCTAAAAACGAAGGGCAGGCCTATCTTTATTTTTTTCCGCAAGGGTTCACGGAGAATGCACAAATTGTTGTCAGACAATCTGACAATGCATGGACGCTCGTCGTCTCAGGACTCACCGGCAAAGTTCAAATTATTCCAGAAGCACTGGAGCCACCCATATGAGCATGAAAAAAAAGCAAGCTTTCACCTTGCTTGAAATGGTGGTGGCTCTGGGCATTTTGGGCGTCGTCCTCGTGTCCTTGTTTCAAATCAGCTCATCCGCAGCTGATTCTCAAAGTTATGCGCGCAAGCTCACCGTCGCTACTTTGCTGGCTCGCTCAAAAATGGCGGATGTGGAACAACAACTGCAAATAGACGGGTTTTCTGCAACAGATGTAGAGGATGAGAGGGGAGATTTTTCTGAAGAAGGATGGCCTGAGTATGAATGGAGCTTTAGCATATTGGTTCCCAAAGTAGAAAACCTATCCCCAGAGCAACTTCTGGCAAGTTTTGCCGGCCTTCCCCTTGAGCAAACCCTGGATACGAGCTCCATCTTCTCAAGCCTCATGCCCAGTGGCTCGGCAGCTTCAACCTCCATGTCCGCATTCGCTCCTCTTCTGGCGCCTTTGCAAACACAATTTGCTCAAATGGTGCAAACCCTCACCCAACAAGTTCGAGAAATTCGCCTCAAAATTGAATGGTCTCACCGGGGAAAGAAAGAGAAAGAAAGCTTTGAAATCAGAACCCACGTTCTCTCCCAGCAAATGTCCACCATGCTGCCCACAGGTGTCCCTCCTCATATCGGCAACCTCAACCCGGGAACGAGGACGGTTCGATGAAAAAAGGGCTAACTTTAATTGAGCTCATGGTTTCCATTGCGCTTTTATCCATCATCAGTTTGTCCATGGGTTCCGCATTTTCTGCCATCATCAATTCATCTGAAATTCTCGAAGAAAATGCTGAAACGTCCCGCTCTTTGCGCGTTGCTTTCTCTCGGTTATGCCGCGAATTAAGCTCATCCTTCATCAGCGACAGATATGACATCCGTCGCTATCAGGATGCTTATGGGCGCCCAACCAACTTCGTCGGCACCAAAGACAAGTTGTTGTTCACCACATTCGCCCATCAACGCCTCTACCAAGATGCCAAAGAGTCTGATCAAATGCTTGTGGAATATCAACTTCAGAATTCAAAAGGACAAAAGGACATTATGCGCCGCCAGAAAACAGTCCTGGATGGACGCGTTGACGAGGGAGGAGGAACAGAAAATGTCTTCCTTGAAAATGTGGATCAGCTTGAATTCTCCTATTGGGACACCTTTCAAAAAAACTGGGTTGATGAATGGGACACCAGAAAAGCAGAAAGAAAATCTTCTCTTCCCTCACGTATAAAAATTGCCATCACCCTCAATGAAAGTGGCACTGCCATGAGGTATGTGACGCAAGTCCAACTCACTCTGACGAGAGAGTTATCGAGGTATGAATGAAAAATTCTCGTCGAAAGAAAAGAATTTCACCTCGCGGCGCCGCGCTGATCGTTGTCTTGGTCGGCATAACCATCCTGACCATTTTCATCCAAGACATGGCCTATCGTGGTTCTGTGGAATTAATCCTCGCGCGCAACCAGCGCGATGAATTGAAAGCTCACTACCACGCTCGCAGCGGCATTCAGTTTTCCAGATTGATGTTGGCTCTCCAAAAACAAATAGAGCAAATTAAAATTCCAAGCTTGAGTGGGCTGCTGGGCATCACCAACACCACCACCAATGACTTTGGTGGATATATGCCTCAAAGCCTTTCTATACAGTTGTGGAGGCTTGCCAAAATTGATTGTTATTTAACAAATCTCCTTTGGGAGTTCGACGAAACCCCACAAGCCGATGGCCTTGCTTCAACGTGTTTTGACGTCACCATCAGCGATGAAGAAGAGCGTCTCAATTTAAATCAACTCGACGCGCCCGACCTCAAAACAAGCATCGCCTTGGCACAGCTCCTCTCCTTGATTGGTGACAAAAAATATAACTTCATTTATGAGCCTCTGGAGTCAGGCTCCTCCCCCATCACGCCAACAGAAATCATCCAAAATATTCGCGACTGGATTGATGAAAATACATCGGCTTCTACCCTCAACTTGTCAGGACAAGGCCCCCCTTTTCTCGATGGGTTTTCAGATGAAAATTATTATTATAGCTCTAAATATGTCCCTCACTACCATGCCAAAAACGCACGGTTTGACAGCTTGGATGAGTTATATATGGTTCATGGGATTGATGACCGGTTTATGGCTGTTTTTGGAGATCGCCTCACTGTTTTCCCCAGCATCAATTCCCGCCTCAACATCAACACGGACGACCCTGTCCTGCTGGAGTTGGCCATCCGCAGCGTCGCGGATCCACTCAAACCCGATCCCCGGCTGCAAAATCCATTTTTTGTTGAAGGCTTAATCGAACATATTCGTCAGTTGAAAGTCATGGCAGGCTTTGCGCTCTCCGTTCAAGACTTCGTTGAATTGCTCAAGGCGGCAGGAATAGCCACCAACAGCGCCATCACGGCCAACACGCAAAACCAGCGTTATCTGGGAGACAGCAGCTCCACTTTCCGCATCCACTCCCTGGGGACTTCTGGAACAGTCAAACGTACGCTTACCGCTGTCGTTCGAATGGACAAAGAGCCATTGGGGCAGATTGTTTATTATCGAGAGGAATAAGCCATGGCAAAAATCCTTGCTATAGATGTCGGCGCTTATAGCATCAAGCTGGCTACCGTTGAGTCTATACGGAAGACCATTCAATCCATACGCTTTGAAGAATTTTCGAACCAGGACTCTTCTCACAACAGCCTGGCAAACGCACTCCATCGCGTTTTTGGAGCTAAAATATATGGTGTTGATCAAATCTTCTTTTCATTGCCAGGCACTTCCATTGCAACACATCAGCTCTCACTTCCTTTTGCTGACCCGAAGAAGATTGAGGCCACTCTGGGGTTTGAAATAGAAACTGTTTCAGCCATGGATATGGCAGATGTCGCCTTTGACTATCAGCTGATTATCAACAGCAAGCAGCTCCTGGTCGGAATTGCCCTGCGCCAAGAGGTTATGGCGTGGATCCAACAACTCTCAGGGCTTTCTGTTGAACCCAAGTGGATTGCACACCCCGCTCTTCAACTGAAGGCATTGGCCTCTTCGCCTGCTCGACGAAAAAACCAACCCCTGCCCAAAAACTTTGCCATCGTGGATTTGGGGCACGAGCGCTGCTGCTTCGCTTCAATTAACGCCTCCAACAGTTGTGACACAGCGCGCGTATTTCCAGCCGGAGGCAAAGAAATAACAAGCGCGCTTTCCAACGCCTTCAACATTTCTGAACAAGAAGCCGCTGCATGGAAAGAAAGACATGGCACCTTGTTTCCATCCAATGAGCACCCACCCGCCGCACACAAAGCTGCAGAAATTATGCAGCAAGCTTTGCTTCCCGTTGAAAGAGAATTGCGCATTCTCCTCAAAATGCGAGAGGCGCACGGGCAAGAACCTGTTGAGCTCCTCTATCTCACCGGAGGAACCTCTCAGCTCCAAGGCATCAGCTCTTATTTATCAAATGCCCTCGCTTTGCCCGTGGAGCTTTTGCCTTTGAGCGGCTTCAAAGAAGCCTTGCCTCCGGCTGCAGGCCAAGTCGCTTCTTTGCTGGCTTCCTATCAGTCAGCCGCACCCCGCTCACGTCGGTTTAATTTTCGCCAGAAAGAGCTGGCCTATAAAAGCGAGTTTGACTTTTTAAAAGACAAATTGAAAGCCTTGAGCATTTTCGCCCTGTGCGCAGTGGTGCTGTTTTTAGGTGGCGGAATAACCCACAACTTCTTTCTGCAAGCCAATGAGCGACACGTCGATGACGCGCTATGCACACTCACCACACGCGTCCTTGGGAAATGCGAGCGCAGCTATGCTCTGGCGAAAGAGCTTTTAAGCAGCAGCTCAAACCTCGCGCCTGAACTTTTTCACCCATCCGCAGCAGATTTTCTGGCCCACCTCATTCAACATGTTTCTAACCAGGTTGACATCCAATTTGAGCAAATTTTAATTCAGCCAGAACGCATCAGATTGAAAAGCACTGCAGACCAAAAACTCGATATGGACGCTCTCAAAACAGCCTTAAAGACCATTCCCTGCGTCGCTGAAATTGAAGAAGGCACAGTCGAAAAATCCCGCGACGGCCTCAAAAAGAATTTTCCCCTCGACATTAAATTGCATTGCCCTCCGCCTCAGGAGTTTAACCATGGCACTTCATGAGAAAATCCGTTCCCTCACCCAGCGTTTTTTAGGGCTTACGCGTCGAGAGCAGTTTCTGCTGTTGGCCATGCTCGCCGTGCTTTGTGTTGCCATCTTCCTCCTCATCCACCTGCAAATTGCACGCAAAGCCCAAACCATTCAGGAGAGAACGACAGACAAAAGGATGAAGCTTAAGCAAATAGAAAAACTCACCGACAATTATTATTTGGGGAAAAAACGCCGAGAACATTTTGAACGCAAACTCGCAGAGCCGCCTCTGGGCCTCACCAGCCACGTTGAAAAAGCCGCCACACAAGCAAAAATAGAAATCAGCTCTATTACGCCTCGGACTCCCATCGAGGGAGAAAAAATGCTGGAGCGCTCTGTGGAACTCACCCTCACCGATGTGGCCTTAGAACGCCTCGTTGATTTCTTGAAAGCATGCGAAACAGGTCCCGGCATCGTCTTTATCAAACAACTGAGAATAGAAAAACGCCCTCAAAACCTGTTGACCTGTTGGATAACGGTTGCCACCTATTCGAAAAAAACGTGAATTATGCTTAAGAAATACTCTCAGACTGTTTTCAAACTTATAGGCTATCTGAGCTTCACCACCTGCGCATTCCTTATAAGCCTCTTCTTTGTATTCCCCTATCCTATCCTTTCTGAGTATCTGGTTGCTAAAGCCAAACAGGCCAATATTCTTTTGAGCATCCACTCCATCCAACCCTCCCTTTCAGGAATTAAAGCCAACGGAATCCAAATCAGCCCCGCCTCTTTAAAACCTGAAATAGAGCTCGGAAAGCTCCATATGGATTCTCTCTCCTTAAGGCCCAGTCTCTTCTCCTCAAAACTCATAACAAATATAAAAATAGCCAAGGGAAACATCCAATTGGCAACAGGAATCTTCAACGCAAAGGAGATGAGTATTGATGCCAAAGGTATAGACTTATCTCAAATTAACTTTTCTGCCTTGTTATGGATGCTCTCACCAGAAATATACAACAGCGGAACAGCCACCCCCCAATTGGATATGGAAGGTGTTTTAACTCACGCACATATTTCTTTCTCTATTCCCAAAAACCAAAAGGCCTCAGAAGCCCATGGACAGTGGAATATGGAGCTGAATGAGTGGGTGCTTAAACAAGGAACCCTTGCCCTTCTCCTTCCCAACTCCAAAGAGCCAACACCTGTGGATTTGCCTCGAATTGTGTTTGGAAACTTGAAAACTTCCGCTTCTATAAAAAAAGGACACATACAACTGAGTCAGCTCAAAACCCAAAGCCATGAATTGGAGTCTGAAGTGCTTGGAAACATCCATCTGGACAAAAACAAAAAACTCGCTGACTCACAAAGTAACTTTACATTGCGTCTTCAAGCACAGCCCGAATTGCTCGAACGCCTCGGTATATTGGGCTCCGCCGTCAGTTTACTTCCAGTGGATCCGCAAAATCCGCAATGGCGCAGTGCTCAATTTCAGGGGCCTCTCTCGCGCCTGGAAATGAAATAACGCCATGCTTTGAGTTTTCGAACTTTGAGTTCACCTCAATTGCGCGTAGTTTATGAAGAATGGAAACAATCAGGACAGGCTTGAAAGAATTCCACGAGCCATCGACGCAAAACATTGCTGAGCTCGTATTTGTCAGGCGGGGGGTTGAAGTCATGCGCGTCAAGCTCGCTTCGCGGGATACCGTTCTGGGGCATGGCAGCAATTGTGATGTTATATTGCCGGACCCGGGTGTCGCCGCGCGACAAGCCATTCTGCGTTTTCATCCCCCCCACTATCTCCTGGAGGACTTGTCGGGACAAGGAACGAAAGTGCAAGGCATCCTCACCCAGGAAACCACTCTCAAAGAGGGGGACATCCTCACCTTTGGGAAACTGCAAGCCGTCTTTCATATCCAACACGCCCAGGGGACACAAACCAGCTCCAATGAGCAGCACCCCCGTACACAGTTTTATCCCCATTCTAAAATTGAAAATGTCCCCGCGCAAATCCGCGTCTCCTCCTCCAACGGCGAAAAAGTTTTTCCCCTCACACATGACATCAGCTGCATCGGCTCCGCAGAAGACAATGACGTGGTTGTTGAGGACAAATATGTCTCCGCAAAACACCTGCGCTTAACACAACACAATGGCGCCTTTATTGTGGCAGATCCACATTCTACCAATGGCACATGGCTGGGGAAGGTCCGCATCTATGAGGCAGAGCTGCCCATATATACGCAACTGAGGCTTGGCGACACCACCATCTGCATTGAGCCCGTAGAAAAAGCCTCTCCTTCCATCAAAACCAAATATGGCATTATAGGCGCAGATCCAAGCATGCACCACCTCCTGGAAATGGTGGAGCGTGTTGCACCCTCCAATGCCACCGTCGCTATTTTTGGCGAGTCCGGCTCCGGCAAAGAGCTCATCGCCCGGGCAGTGCACAAATTGTCTCTTCGCGCAAACAATGCTTTTATTCCCGTCAATTGTGCGGCCATTTCTCGAGAGCTCATCGAAAGTGAGTTGTTCGGACATGAAAAAGGCTCTTTCACCGGAGCCGCTTCTCACCGCAAAGGCGCCTTCGAAGAAGCACACCAAGGCTCCTTATTCCTGGATGAGGTAGGAGAGCTTCCCTTGGACTTGCAAGCCAAGCTGCTTCGCGCTCTGGAGTCCGGCGAAATTAAACGCGTAGGCGCATCCCGACCCATTGCTGTGGATGTCCGCATTATTTCTGCCACCAATCGCGACCTGGGAAAACAAGTCCAAGCAGGAAAATTCAGGGAAGACCTTTATTATCGCCTGTGTGTCATCCCCTTGCACCTGCCCCCTTTGCGCGCACGCTTGGGAGATTTGGAAATGCTCACAGAAGCATTCCTCAGCGCATTCTCCCCCAGCGGCCAACGTGTACATTTGACAGCTGCGGCCCAAAAAAAACTGCTCTCTCACCCTTGGCCCGGCAATGTCCGTGAGTTGCGCAACGTCATCCACAGAGCCCTCCTGTTGAGAGATGGTACCTCCATTGACATTAAAGACATTCAATTTGATGGCCCCGCCGCACGAAACCCAAGCCCTCAGTCCTTCAATTTTCTCAATACAGAGCTGCCTTCAGGGCTAACGCTCGATAAAGCGGTTGAAAATTTTGAGAAAACCCTCATTGAAGCCGCCTTAAAACGCTATAAAAACAACAGGGAGCGCGTGGCGAAGGAATTGGGGGTTGCAAGATCTACATTATTCAAGCGTCTTAAAGAATGGGGCTTGACACAAAGCAACGATGACGATTGAAAGGCGCGTCATGGCTGGTATTCCAATAGAACGAGTTAGAAACATCGGTATTTCCGCTCACATTGATTCAGGGAAAACAACCCTCTCTGAGCGGATTTTATTTTATACGGGCAAAATTCACTCCATCCACGAAGTCAAAGGCAAAGACGGCGTCGGCGCCGTCATGGACTCCATGGACCTGGAACGCGAAAAGGGCATCACCATTCAGTCCGCGGCAAGTTATTGCATCTGGAATGACTATAACATCAACCTCATTGATACGCCTGGACACGTCGACTTCACCATTGAAGTAGAACGCGCTCTGCGCGTCCTCGATGGCGCCATTTTGGTGCTGGATTCCGTCGCCGGTGTGCAATCCCAATCCATCACCGTGGACCGCCAAATGAAACGCTATGGCGTCCCGCGCATCGCCTATGTCAACAAAATGGATCGCGTCGGCGCCAACTACCTTCGCGTCGTGGGCATGCTCAAAGAGAAACTGGGACACCATGCTGTGCCCATCCAAATCCCCATGGGAGCAGAAGCCAATTTCAACGGCATTGTGGACCCCATTGCCGGCAAGGCCTATGCTTTTGAAGGCGACAGCGGAGAAGAAGTCCGGGAGTTTGAGATTCCTGCTGAGTTTGCAGAAGCAGCCCAAACCGCACGCGAGGAAATTATTCAAAACGTCGCGGACGTGGACGACATCCTTGCTGAAAAATATTTGAATGAGGAGCCCTGCAGCGCCGAAGACATTCGCGCGGCCATTCGACGCGCAACCATTGCCCTCAAAATGACGCCCGTCCTCTGCGGCTCCGCTTATAAAAACAAAGGAGTCCAGTTGGTTTTGAATGCCGTAACGCACTATTTGCCCAACCCAACGGAAATTGTTAACCACGGGCACGACCAGAAAAACAACGAAGCCAAAATTGTCTTGGAGAATGAGCCCTCCAAACCCTTTGTCGGCCTTGCCTTCAAACTGGAGGACGGACGCTATGGTCAACTCACCTATATGCGGATTTATCAGGGCAAACTGGCCAAGGGCGACTTCATCGTCAATTGCAGCAGCCAATTGAAACGCATTAAAGTGCCTCGCATTGTCCGCATGCACTCCAATGAAATGCATGATGTGGAAGAAGCGCGTTGCGGCGATATTATTGCTCTGTTTGGTGTAGAGTGCGCTTCAGGGGACACCTTCACGGACAACCAAATTGAAGTAACCATGACTTCTATGCATGTCCCTGATGCCGTTATTTCTCTGGCCATTGAACCCAAAGACAGAGGAAGCCAGGCAAATTTTTCAAAGGCGCTGAACCGCTTTTTCCGGGAAGACCCAACTTTCCGCGTTCGCCGGGATGAAGAATCCGGACAAACCATCATCGACGGCATGGGCGAGTTGCACCTTGAAATTTATATAGAGCGCATGAAGCGCGAATATAACTGCGAAGTCATCGCCGGCAAACCTCAGGTGGCCTATCGCGAAACCATTACGCAGCGCGGCGAGTTTGCTTATACGCATAAAAAACAAACGGGCGGCGCAGGCCAATTCGCCCGCGTCTGCGGTTATCTGGAGCCCCTCCCCGCAGACGCTGTCATGCCCTATGAGTTTGTCGATGAGATTGTGGGTGGTGCCATCCCCCGTGAATTTATTCCCGCTTGCGACAAGGGCTTCCAGGAAGCCATCAAAAAAGGCTCCCTCATCGGCTTTCCCATTGTTGGCGTGCGCTGCCTCATTAACGACGGCCTCCACCACCCCGTGGACTCCTCAGAGCAAGCCTTCAAAACAGCCGCCCTCATGGCTTTCCGCGAAGGCTATGCCGCCTCCAAACCCACCATTTTGGAGCCGATGATGAAGGTGGAAGTCCAAGTCCCTTCAGACTTTCAAGGCTCCGTCGTCGGGCAAATTAACCAGCGACGCGGCACCATCACCGAAACCACAGCCATAGAAAACAACTATGTCGCCATCGTCGCAGAAGTCCCCCTCAACAACATGTTTGGATATGCCACGGACTTGCGCTCAGCTACCCAGGGCAAGGGCGAATATACCATGGAGTTTGCCCGCTATGCGCCTGTCCCCAAAAGCGAGCAGGAAGCGATGATTAAAGCCCACCGTGACCGCCTGGCCGCCGAAGCAGCCGCCCGCAAATAACCCACCAGAGCGGAGGGAACGAAGAAAAAGCATGCTTTTTCTTCATTCATGCAGAGCAGCACAAGCCCGCAGAAAACGTGAGGAGAGAAAGCAAGCTTTCTCTCCTCATTATTTATGAAGTGGAGCGCAGTGCGAGAAAGCCTCAGCTCGCCTCAACGGAAGGCCTCGGTGAGTTTTCATTGAGCTTTTGTTTATTTATAATAGGAGGCCCTATGCCTCCACGGTTTCGCAGTCTGCCAGAGCTCCTTCACCATCGCATCCAATCCACCCCGCTCAATCCAGCCTATTTGTTTCCAGAGGGGGAGGCTTGGAAAACAGTTTCATGGGCAGCCTTTGGAGAGCAAGTGAAAGCCTTGGCCATGGGTTTGCGCGCCCTCGGGTTGCAAGAGGGGGAGCACTGCGCCATTCAGGCCCCAACATGCTATGCCTGGGTGTTGTCTGCCGTCGCCGTTTCCTGCGCCGCAGGCGTCACCACCACCATCTATCCAACCGCTACCTGGGAAGAGGCGCTCCATATATTGAAAGATGCTGACATCCGCATCCTCTTTGTCGACAATGAAGAAAGGCTCTCTCAACTGCGCGCGCACCAAGCCGAGCTTCCCAACCTCAAACACGTCATTTGTTTTGAAGGGCAGCCTTCGGCAGATGGCTGGTCTCTCCCCTTGCAACACATTTCTTCTCTGGGCATTTCAGCCTCACAAGCGGACTATGAGCGCGTGTGGCAAAGCCTGGAGCCTTCCTCTCTGGCAACCATTATTTATACCTCTGGCTCCACCGGAGTGCCCAAAGGCGTAGAGCTGACGCATGACTGTTGGCTCTATGAGGCTGAGGGCATTGGACAACTGAATGTTATACGGCCGGAGGACATTCAGCTTTTATGGCTTCCGCTCTCGCATGTTTTTGGAAAACTCTTTGGGCTCATCCAATTCCGGTTGGGCTTTGCAACAGCCATTGATGGACGGGTTGAGAAAATTTTGGACAACATGGCCAGCATTCGGCCTACTTTCTCTCAGGCTGTCCCTCGGATTTTTGAGAAAATCCGCAACAAAATTATTCAGAATGCAAAACAAGGTGGCGCCCTCAAATATAAAATTCTCAAATGGGCCATCCGCATAGGCAAAAAAGTGAACTCCACGCCAAAGGTGGGGCCCTTGCTGGCCATTCAGCACGCCTTGGCTCGAAAACTCGTTTTGGACAAAATACGCGCCCTGTTTGGAGGCCGCATCCGCTTCATCATCTCCGGAGGCGCGCCCCTCGCTCCTGAGGTTGCAGAATTTTTTCATGCCTGCGGCATTTTAATTTTAGAAGGCTATGGCCTCACAGAAACCAGTGCGGCTTCCTTTGTCAACGTCCCCAGCAATTTCAAATTCGGAACCGTAGGCCCCCCCATCCCCGGCACTGAAGTGAAAATTTCAGAGGATGGTGAAATACTCATTAAAAACCGAGGCGTCATGCGCGCTTACCATAAACAACCCGAAGCCACCGCCCAAGCCCTTGAGGAGGGCTGGCTACACACCGGTGATATGGGCAAGTGGGTCGAAGGAAAGCTCCAAATTGTGGATAGAAAAAAAGAGCTTATTAAAACATCTGGCGGGAAATACATTGCGCCCCAGCACCTGGAAAATTCCCTCAAAACATGTTGCCCCTATATTAACCAAGTGCTGATCCACGGAAACAACCGCAATTTCTGCTCTGCACTCATAACGCTGGACATGGAAGCCATTCAGCGCTGGGCCAGCCAAAACAGCATTTCCAAACCAGAGTTAAAAGTCCACCACCCCAAAATTATAGAGTTGATTGGTTTTTATATAAACCGTTTCAACAAAACCCTGGCCCACTTTGAAACCATAAAAAAATTCCATATTTTAGAGAATGAGTTCAGCATAGCGCAAGGAGAGCTCACCCCAAGCCTCAAGCTAAAGCGCAAATATATTGAGCAGAAATACCAGGACATTTTGGACCATTTCTATTCTGGAAATGTGCTGTCCGCGGATTGAAGAGAGAGGCTTTTAAAAAATATTTTTTTTGTTTTTGGTTGTGGTTTTTCCCTCCGGGGGGGAGGGGGCCTGCGGCCCGGCTCATTTCGCTTTCAGCGGGGAGGCGAAAAACCCTGCCCGGGAGGGCAAAAAACCCTTCGCCGGAGGCGACAAAAAAAACCTTATTTAAAATGCCCGCCGCCAGGCGAAAAAACCATTCAAAACCTGGGGTGTGAACAGGCTCTAGCGTTTTTTTCGGTTTTTTTTCTTATTTGTTTTTTCTCGTTTTCGGCGCTCACGTATGGCGTCTTTGGAGAGGGTTTGCGTTTTGTTTTGTGCATTAGGCCCATAGCCCATGAGTCTGGCGCGTGCCAGGGCTGCGGAATTCATGGGGGCGCTGATTCCGGGTGCCAGTTGTGGGGCCTCAAAGGGGGAGGGGCCACCGGCACCGCCCATCAGTTGTTGCATTTTCTTTGAGTCCCCTCCAAGCAGAGAGCCCAAGTCCATGTTTTTCATTTGGGACAATTGGCCCAGCTGTTTAAAGCCGGGCAGTCGGCCCAGGAGTCCGGGGTTTTTGCCGATGCCTCCCATGACTTGTTGCATCATCTGAAATTTTTGAAGCAGCGCGAGCACATCTTGTTTTTTGTGGCCTGAGCCTTTGGCGATGCGTTGGGCTCTGCTCTCATTGATGAGCGCAGGGTTTTTTCTTTCTGCTTCTGTCATGGAGTTGAAGAGGACGAGAATGCGCTCCAGCTCTTTCTCGTCAGGGTTCATCTGCTCTGAGAGCTCTCCAAAAATGGGGAACTTCTCGAGGAGGCTGCTTAAGGAGCCCATTTTGCGAATGGTGCGAATTTGGTCGACAAAGTCGCGCATGTTGAACTTGCCGGAGAGCAGTTTTTGAGCGTCTTCTTCGGCTTTTTGCTCATCCACAACGGCCTCAAAGTCTTTCATGAGGCCGACAATGTCGCCAAAGCCGAGAATGCGGCCCGCCAAGCCGTCTGGGCGAAATTCCTCGAGGCGATCCATGGTTTCGCCCATACCGAGGAATTTAATGGGTTTGCCCGTCACCTCTTTAATGGAGAGGGCGGCGCCTCCGCGTGCATCACCATCCAGCTTTGTCAGAATAAAACCATCAATGGAGAGGCGCGCGTCAAACTCAGCTGCCGTACGCACCGCGTCTTGCCCAATCATCGCATCGCAGACGAGGAGAATATTGTCGAGCTCGACGGAAGCTTTGATGGCTTCAAGCTCCTGCATTAAAGTCTCATCAATGGCCAAACGGCCAGCCGTATCGACAATAACCACATCCACATTTTCTTTTTTGGCAAAGGCCCAGGCCTTGGAGGCCAACTCAGGAGGTGGGGTATTGGGCTCATGGAAGGTGGGGACGTTGAGGCTTTCTCCAAGTATCTGCAGCTGCTCAACGGCGGCAGGCCTATAAATATCTGCAGCCACAAGGAGGGGTTTTTTGCCTGCATTCATCAAATATTTGGCCAGTTTGCCTGCGGTGGTGGTTTTGCCGGAGCCCTGAAGGCCCACCATCATAATTCCGCTGATTTGCCCTTTGGGTTTAAAGGACAAGCTCGTATCCACAGGCCCCATTAAAGCTTCAAGCTCATCATGGCAGATTTTGATGAAGTGCTCACCCGGGGTGACTTTGCGTTTTTTTCCGCGTTTGTCCGTGAGGGAGACAGAAACCACCTCACCCACCGCTTTTTCGCGCACACGCGCGACGAATTTTTTGACCACCGCAAAGGCGACGTCGGCTTCCAACAAGGAGATGCGAATGTCCCTTAAAGACTCTTCTACAAGCGTTTCTGTTATTTCGGATTTGCCCTGGAGGCGGTTTTTCGCGGAACGAAAACCTTTGCTAACGGTTTCAAACATGGCGAGAGTATATATAACCTATTGTTTTTAAATGCTGTTAATGGAATGGTTGGGGGTCTGTGTTTCTGTTGCCTGTGGGGGTATGGAGCTATCCATTTTTGTTTTTTGTGAGTGCTAGCATGCTATTGCGGAAGCGTCCAGCGCATGCACAAGGAGTTTTGAGGCGCTTTCTGGGGGGCTTGAGGGGTTTTTTTGCCCCAAACGGCTGTTGGAGAGCTGTGCTGAGCTTTGTGGCATTGCTTCTCGTTGTTTTTTTTACTAAAAAAAATGAATTTTGTAGAATACGGATAAATGTCAATGAGGATATACGATGCAGAGCGGCTGCTTTCGGTGAAGGGAACACAGCGGTTGCTTCTTTGGGGAAGTGGGCCCCCTTTCCAAAGCTCCTTCCGCTTTCAGTGAGACAGAAAAACAGTGGAAAGGCGAGTAGGAGGAAGGGGGCTTTGGTTTTTTTGGCGAGAGAGAGTTGTCATGTCAATTCACCTCAAAGTGGCCTTGGTCATCAGCAGCATTGTTATTGCATTCACCGTCGTCCTGACGGGAATAAGCTTCTTTTTGACCAAAAACAGCCTCATAAAGCTAACGCAGCGCGATTCGACGGTGGTTGCGGAAATAGGCAGGGACTTTATTAACACCAAAATTACGCTGCTGAAAGCCGATGCGAAGACAGTGGCGACGAAGCTGTCCAGTGCGCCACCTGAAAATTTCCCCAAAATTTTCGAGCAAGCCAAGGAAAGCTATCCGGACTTTTTGGCTTTCAAGGTGGTCGATCGCCACAGCGTGGTGGGTGCCTTGAGCGAGCAGCCCGCTCAAACCCAAGGTGCGCAGAGCAACGAATATTTGCGCAAGGCATTTTTGGGCCAGGAAACCATTTCGGCCATTCAGAGAGATGCGGAGCTTGGAAAGCCCGTCATCTACCTCTATTCACCCATAGATGATGCTCGGGTTTTGTCGGTCAGCGTCAGTGGCCTGGTGTTTCAGGAGCTTTTGGGCAGCTTCATGCTGTGGCGCGCGGGCACCATTTTTCTTATAGATGAGCGCGGCTCAGCCATTGTTTCTCCCATGGCCTATCATGTCCAGGAGGACTTCAATATACATGAGCGGAGCACGGATAGGGATGCCGACCCTGACATAGACCGGTGGCTCAAAATATATGCGGATGCAGTCAAAACCCAATCAGGAACTTTTGACTTCACCTATGGTGGTGGCCTGGAGGCCATTTTTGCCTGGCAGACTTTGGTGGGCACCACAGGGGGCTGGGTGGTGGGCATTTTTTCTCCGCTCGAAGACAGTCCGGTGGCCGAAGGGAAGAGGATGTTGCTTTTGTCGGCCTTCATTGTTTTGGGGGTGAGCCTCGTTATTGTTTTTTTGGTTTCTCAATATACGGCTCGTCCTTTCATTTTAATTAAGGCGCAAAACCAGAACCTCAAGGAGCTCAACGAAGCCATTGTGATGGCCAACGAGGCCAAATCCCACTTTTTGGCCAACATGAGTCACGAGATGCGCACGCCGCTCAATGCTGTTATTGGCCTGGCCGAGCTGACGCTGAACACTTTGGATGAGAAGTGCAAACCGGAATGCACTGAAAACCTCGAGAAAATTTTCAATGCGGGCTCCACGCTGCTGAACATCATCAACGATATTTTGGACATTTCCAAAATTAACTCTGGAAAATTTGAGATTAATCCGGTGGATTATGCCTTGCCGAACCTGGTGAGTGAGTCCGTCAACCAGAACATTGTACGCATAGCCGACAAGCCCATCCAGCTGAAGGTGTGGGTAGACCCGAACATACCTGGCCGTCTGTGGGGGGACGACCTGCGGATAAAGCAAATATTGAACAACCTCATGTCCAATGCTTTCAAATATACCCATGCGGGCACGGTGAGTTTGAATGTTTCTTTCGAGAGAGAGGAGGGCAACAATATAGAGTTGCTTTTTTCTGTAGAGGATACCGGCAGCGGCATTTTGCCTGAAAATGTCGGGAAAATTTTCATGGACTATTATCAAGTAGACACCAAAGCCAACAGGAAGATTGAGGGCACAGGCTTGGGTTTGCCGCTGACCAAGCATTTGGTGGAGATGATGGATGGCACCATCAGCGTGGAGAGCGAGAGTGGAAAGGGCAGCACCTTTAAAGTGCGAATACGCCAAAAGCAGATGAGCGATACAGTGGTTGGCCAAGAGGTTGCCGATAGCCTGGCCAATTTCAGCTTTCCGGCTGCCCAACTCCGCCGCAAAAGAAAATTGCCTCGGGTGCATTTGCCGCATGTCCGGGTGCTGGTGGTGGATGATATGCCCATTAACCTGGATGTGGCCAAGGGCTTGTTAAAGCCCTATGGCATGCAGGTAGACTGTGTTGAAAGCGGCCAAGCCGCCGTGGATTTGGTGAGGGAGGCACAGGTGAAATATGACGCCATATTTATGGACCACATGATGCCAGGGATGGATGGGGTGATGGCCACACATATTATCCGCCAAGAAATAAACTCAGAATATGCCCGGGAAATACCCATTATTGCCATGACGGCCAATGCTGTGGTGGGCACGGAGAAAATGTTTCTGGAAAACGGCTTTCAGGCTTTCATTTCCAAACCCGTAGACATGATGCGTCTGGATTGGGTGATACACCAGTGGGTGAAGGGGAAGGATTTTATAGAAACCGCAGAGGCCGGCCTTGTGGAAGAGGGAGAGTTAGAGAGCTTCTGCGGCATGGAAGGCATAGAAGGCTTAAACGCAGCCAAGGGCCTGCGCAGGTTTGGCGGCAACACCGAAACCTATTTGGGGGTGATTAACTCTTATGTGCAGCATACCCCGGCCTTGCTGGAGAAAGTCCGCAACGTTAGAGCGGAGACTTTGGTGGACTATGGCATTGTGGTGCACGGCATGAAAGGCAGCAGCTATAACATTGGCGCCTATGCGGTGGGAGGCCTGGCTGAAGCCTTGGAAAAGGCAGCCAAGGCAGGCGACTTTGCCTATGTGTCAACGCACAATGCACCTTTTTTGGAGGCAGCCGAAAAACTTTTGGCCATGCTTTTAGAAAAACTCAAAAGCTGTGCGAGCACCAAACCCCTCAAGAGCGAGCTGGATATGGAGATGTTAGAAGCCCTGCGCCAAGCTTGTGAGGCTTTTGACATAGACCGAATGAAGCAGGCGATGAAAGCCCTGGGCAGTTATGAATATAGCCCAGGTGCCGGGGCAGAGCTGATGGCCTGGCTTGAAAAAAAGGCTTTCCTCTTGGATTTTGAGCAGATTGAAAAGCGTTTGACAGAAGCCCAAGAGCCTTGAGCCCCTCCTTGGACAGGGCATGGTTTCTGAATACGGCGTTTTTCTGAACACGGTGTGTTTTCTGAACACCGTGTGTTTTCTGAACACCGTGTGTTTTCTGAACATGGCGTTTTTTCTGAATAGGGAGGGTTTTTTGTGTTTCTTTTATTTTGAATATTGCGGTTTTTGAGTATTTAGGTTTTTTTCGGGCATTTCGTCGAATGGGAAGAGGCACAGACATGAGTGTGGAACGAAAAATAATCATGCTGGTGGACGACAATGCAACCAATTTGGAGGTGGGGAGAAACACGCTCGAAAGCCTATATAGAGTATACCCCATTCCCTCTGGAGATATTTTTTTGGACCTTCTGGAGCATGTGCTCCCGGACTTGGTCCTCCTGGATATAGAGATGCCGGGGATGAATGGTTATGAGGTGATTGCCGCCCTGAAAAAGAAACCCAAGTGGAAAGAGATTCCCGTTATTTTTTTGACAGCCCGGGCTGACGAGGGCAGTGAATTGAAGGGACTCTCCCTGGGGGCCATTGACTATGTTTCCAAGCCTTTTTCTGCTCCCCTTCTCTTAAAGCGCATTGAGAATAACCTGCAGATTGTTGAGCATAAAAAGCAACTGCAGGACTTTAATGCCTCCCTTGAAAACATGGTCGCTCAGAAGACTTTTCAAGTGGTGAAGCTGCAAAATTCCATTATGAATACGGTGGCTGACCTCATTGAATTTAGGGACTATACAACCGGCAGCCATATTTTCAGGACCCAGAAATACTTAAAGCTTCTGTTGGAGAAAACCTTAGAGGAGGGGATATATACGGAGGAACTCTTCTCTTGGAATTTAGAGCATTTTATTTCTTCTTCCCCGCTGCACGACTTGGGAAAGCTGGCCATCAGCGACAGCATTTTGAACAAGCCCGGCAAGCTGACTCCCGAAGAATTTGAGGCGATGAAGAAGCACGTTGAAATAGGTGTACGTGCCATTCGAAAGATTGAAGAAAACATGGGAGGAGAGCTGGGCGGCAACTCTTTTTTGCGCCATGCCCGGCTGATTGCCGGCGGCCACCACGAGAAATGGGATGGCAGCGGCTATCCCCTGGGCCTCCAAGGCACAGACATTCCCCTGGAAGGGCGCCTGATGGCCATTGCCGACGTATATGACGCGCTGACTTCCGTGCGCCCCTATAGACGGCCTATGCCCACCGACAAAGCCAGGAAGATGATTGAAAGCGGCAGCGGCACACATTTCGACCCTTCATTGGCGCATATTTTCAGCAAAGTGGCCGACATGTTTGCAGCCGTGGCCCGCAGCGAGTCCTACAACTAAGAGGTTTTCAGCAGAGGTTTTCAGCAGAGGGTTGTCAGCTGTTTTTCTTTGACCAGAACTCCAGGGGCATAATAATACAAATATAGAATAAACGAGGCTGAGCGTGAGGGCAACCTTGCAGCGGACAGAGAGGGCGAGCGTGAGGTTGAAAGCACTTTAAAGCCGTGCCATGGCGGCGCCATTGTGGGGGCCTTCAGGGGGTGTTTTAGGCACTTGAGGCATGGGGCTGGTGGGCCCATGGGCTGATGAAAAAGGAGGGAGCGCATGCGTATAAGCAAAATGTTGTGGGGAGGGTTGACGCTCGTGTTGGGCGTTTCCCTGGGCATATATGGGGGGTGTTTCAAAGAAGCGGAGCAGGGCAAGGCGTTTATTTCTCAAAGCCCTTCTGCTGAAGAGCCTTTGGCCACCGAGGTTGAAGGGGAGTTTGAAGGAGAGGCCGAGCCGGAGGTGGAGCAGGTCGGCTTCCATGAGACAGGGACAAAGGGGAATGAGCCTCCCCCTGTTGAAGTGCTGCCACCTGTGGATGTGGAGAGCCTTCCGCCGGAGAAAGAGCCCCCTATAGAAAAAGAGGTTTCAAGCCCGGAAGAAGAGCCCCCCACAGCGGAAGAGCTGGTGCCTGAGGGGGGAATTGTTTCTAAAAACCTCGCGGAGCTGCCACCGCATGTGCAGGACGCTTATGAGCATTATGAGACATATGGCTGGCAGGGGACTGTGCCTGGGCAAACACCCGGAACACAAGCCGGTGGCGTATGGCAAAACAGGGATAAAACGCTGCCCACCACAGACGAGGAGGGCTATTCCATTGCTTATAGGGAGTTTGATGTCAACAGCAAACTGCCCCCCCCGGCGACGAGGGATGCGGAGCGGTTTGTCCGAGGCTCAGAGGGCTCCACCTATTATACGGATGACCATTATAGCACTTTTATAAAAATAAAATAAAAGGCGGAGCCCAGAGCGGTTTCAATGGAGGCAAGCTAAAGCTTTCCTGCACTACGCTCCATGAAGGAAGAACAAGCATGCTTTCTCAAATAATTTTCGGAGTAGAATAGACGAGCTCAAAACTCGTCTCACGAAGAAAGCATGTCCAAGTGAAACCGGGCTTAAGGAAAAATGTCCTCATAGCGCAGGGGAGGGAGGGGTTCTCGAGCCAGGAGTTTTTTTCGCTCAATCCACTCTTGGAATTGGGGATAGAAGCTTAAAAAGTCATCAGAGCGCAAGACGGGGGGCAAGTGGCTGGCTTGTGTCAGCAGAGCGCCCTCGCTGCCGCTATAGTCCATGGCTCCGTGAGAGCCTGCGTTGCCTACCGTTTTGGAGATGAAGAGAAAGTCAAAGCCCTGCATCAACCACTGGTTTGAAAGGGAGACCAAAACATCCGCGGGATATTTGACAGAAATGGCTTCCAGGGAAGTGCGCGCCCTGAAAAACAAATCCGGATAGTGGCGCCCCAGTGTTGCCTGGAACAATTCCTCGTCGCCATAGCTTTGCCACGCGAGCAAGGGCGGCTCCAAGGCGAGGTCGAGGGCTTTTAAATCCACCTCCTTGGACAACCAATAGCGGTTTTCGCTGGGGCTATAGCCGATGCGTGCGACGCATGCGCCGTTTTTCCAGAGGTTTGTCCAGGAGAGGTGGTCGGGAGCCCCTGGCATTTGGAAGCCGCGGGAGACAACCAAGTCCACACTGGGGTGGTTGGACAAGCGTTGGGAGACGGCGGGTATTTGGCTGGGCATGGTATACAGTGCGGCATAGGTGACACGCGTATGCTCAATGGGTATAGCCCAGGGGAAGGCGGAGGCTTGGCCCTGACGAAAGGAATAGGCAATGTGTACACCGGCTTCCTTCAGCAGGTTTTCCAGGAGGATGAGGTTGTTGTTGGCCTTTTGGCGGTGGTCCAAACCATGGTCCGTATAAAGGGTGAAAACCAAATGGTAGTTGCTATGTCGTCGAGAAAAGCTGTCAATGCGCTCAGAGAGGGCTTGCAGTTTTTGGACAACGGTTTCTTCATCCTCATAGTGGCCCAGCACATCGGTTTCGAGCACATAGCCTGAAAAAAGCTCTGTGCTCCTCAGCCTGCCCCCCAGCGTGAAGAAGAAGTTGTCCAAAGCCCTGCCCATGCTGTTATGCGGCTCATTATAGATGAAGGCGGCATCCAAATAGTCTGAAGCGTGGACGTCAAAGGCTGAATAATAGGCGGGAGAAATGTTGCTGTCCTCAAAATGGGGAAGCCCATGCAGGATGACGCCCCAAATACCGGACTGTCGAATGGTGTCCGCGCTTAAGTCAAAATAAGTATACTCATAACCGGGAGTGGCTTTGGTATGCAAAATCCGCGTCCAGCTGGCGTCACTGGTGGCGGGGAACATGGGGATGATTTTGGAGAGGTGAAAGCTGGAAAAAGCGCCTCTGCGCATGGCTTCTTGTGCGGCGCTCCATGCCATTCCATCCAAGCCGAGGAAGACGTGAATGGTTTTCCCCGGCGTTTTTTCGGGGCGCACAGGAATGGAATTCATCAGCGCGCTGTGCTCCCAGTCACAAGCGCCAAGCAGCAGCAAAAAACATAGAGAAAAATATTTCACAAGAGCACCCCGAGGGCGATGAGTGCGCCGCCCTGGTTTCCATCCGGCGTCAACCGATAAAAATAGCCCACTTGTATTTCCAGCCATTCCCAATGCAGCCTATAAGAGGCACCCAGCATGGCAAAGTCATGGTGCCAGAAGCCTATTTCTCCAAGGTGCAGCCGGAGGGAATGGTTGTCCCATGCGATGAATTCAGCAAAAACGGTTAAGCCAACGCTGAATTGGGCATTGGGCACTTGTTTCCCAAAAGCACCCAAAGCGGTGAGGCTTGCATGCAAGCTGAGCTCTTCGAAAAGCTTCCAGCTGGCATGGGCAGACAGAGGCAACAACCACAAATGGTGGTTGTTGTCATCAAAACGAGAGACAAAATTCGTCGTGGTGAAGGATTTGCTTGCCCCTGGCAAAATAAGCGAGGGAGCCAGTTGCATGCTGACTTTTAAATTGTCGCGCGCATATAGCAAGGCTTTGAAGTCCACATTGGGTGCTCGAAAAAAGAAGCTGGTTGGACGCAAGCCCAAGGAGAAGCGCTGAGCGAAGCCAACGCCAAACCAGTTGTTGCCCATGAAGACACGGCGGTGCCCCAACATGTTTCCGGTGCCTTCCCAAAGGGGATAGAGGCCATAAAAAGAAAAAGCCGGGGCCATAACCCCCGCTTGGCCTGGAGACTCATCCACAGGCCCGGGCTCAGCCCTCGGCGAAGCTTGTATTTTTTCAGTTAAGGCTTCAACAGTTGTTGTTTCAGCCGTTGTTGCTTCGCCCGTTGTTGTTGCAGCCGTTGTTGTTTCAGAAGTGGCTGCTTGGCCCGCTGTTGTTTCAGGCGTTGTTGTTTCAGAAGTGGCTGCTTGGCCCGTTGTTGTTGCAACGGTTGTTGCTTCATCAGCTGTTGTTTCGGCGGTTGTTGTTTCAACGGTTGTTGCTTCGACAACTGTGGCATTGGCCGTTGCTGCTTCGCCCGTTGTTGTTTCAGCCGTTGTTGTTTCAACGGTTGTTGTAGGTAGGGGAGGAGACAAAGCTTCTGCCTCTGTCCCCAGGAGAAGGGAGAAGCGCTTCGAGCTTGGTTGTGGAGGTGCAGCAGGGGAAATTTCTTTTGGGAGGGAGGCAAGCGCCTTCATGCTGGCCTCAGGAGGAAAAAACTTGGAGCTATTGCCCAAGGACAAACAACACAAAACAAAAATAAACACGCCGGCACCCTATTTATGGACGATAGATTTTCAGAAGCCCCCAGGCTTCTGCTTGCTGAGCAGCTTTTCCATTTAAGCGTTTTTTTGTTTTTTCAGCAACAACAGAGAAGGCCAAACCCCGCCACCGCGCTTGGGCCACGCTATATAAAGCCAGAGCAGAGGACTGGGCCGCATAACAAGGCCTTAGAGTCCTTTGCCTTATATTTTATGAGCTTATAATGGATATGGCCTTCCCCGGTTAGCTCAATAGCATGTCTCCTCTTTGGGGGTGCTGGAGCGGCCCCCCTTCCGCTTGACTTCTTGTATTTTATTGTACGGTCTAATATTCATCCCCCCAGGTGATATGAGGGTTTAAAGTTTCCAAGCATGCAGTGGAAACAGCGGAGGCACGAGTGGCGAAATTGGTAGACGCAGCGGACTTAAAATCCGCGGGCCCATAAACGGGCCATATGGGTTCGAGTCCCATCTTGTGCAAGGCAGTTTGTTTTTTGGGGTTTCACGAGGTTTCACCCCCTTCATTAGCCCACTGCCCCAAAATAGAGCGCGGCGACCTCGACCCGCGCCTTATGACAATGAAACGCTTGGCTGACGCCTTTGGCCTGATTTTGGATGGGCTTTAAAATTTCTGGAGAAGGCTGAAGCTTTGGAGACAGGCCAAGGCTTCTTGCATCCCTTCAAAAAAGGCGCTATGGTTTTTGCCAGGTGCTGAACACACCTGAAAGCGGTTTTCCCGCGCCCGACAGCGTGGCTTTTTCGTGCCATTTTTGGCCGGGTAGCGCTATATGAGCATCCCCCATTTACAATAAGTTTTTTCTGCATTTTTGTTTTTGGTTTTGTTTTTTTCCACTCCGTGGGGGGGTTTTTATTTTTTTCCCTCCGGAGGGGGAGTGTCGCCTTCGGCGAAGGGTTTTTTTGCCCTCCCGGGCAGAGGTTGTTTTTCAGAGTGGGCCTGCGGCCCGGCTTTTTTCAAAGGAAAAAGTTTTTTGTGGGGGGTGTTTTTATTTTTTCCCTCCAGAGGGGGAGTGTCGCCTCCGGCGAAGGGTTTTTTCGCCCTGCGGGCGCACCTTGCCTTCGGCAAGTCACTTTTTTTGTCTGAACAAAAAAAGTAACCAAAAAAAATCACCCTGTTCATTATA
>Ga0099364_10001674_pt1 | contig 36237 bp, 27 predicted proteins | sample TergutTh196P3_FD_73070 | JGI IMG/M metagenome (GOLD analysis project Ga0099364, IMG submission 73070) | Microcerotermes parvus P3 segment gut microbial communities from Pointe-Noire, Republic of the Congo - Th196 P3 | ecosystem: Host-associated > Arthropoda: Insects > Digestive system > Gut ... | reverse complement strand
CGAGGGGCTAAAGATGTTGCTGGCGGCCAAAAAGGAGTGCGGCCTGCCCATCGTGTCGGAAATTATGAACCAGACCCAGATAGACTTGTTTGCGGATGTGGACATTGTCCAGATTGGCGCCCGGAATATGCAAAACTATGATCTGCTAAAGGAGGTCGGCAAGCTAAATAAGCCAGTCTTATTGAAACGCGGCCTGGCCAATACCATAGATGAGTTGTTGATGAGCGCGGAGTATATCGTGTCCGCGGGCAATGAGCGGGTGATTTTGTGCGAGCGGGGCATACGCACCTTTGAGACCATGACCCGCAACACCCTGGACTTATCTGCGGTGGTGCTGATTAAGCAAAAGTCGCATCTGCCGGTGATTGCGGACCCCTCCCATGCCTCGGGCATACGGAGTTTGGTGCCGCCGCTGGCGAAGGCGGCCCTGGCCGTGGGCGCGGACGGTATCATGGTCGAGACCCACAACGACCCGGCCGCCGCCCTGTGCGACGGCGCGCAGTCCTTGGATTTGGCGCAGTTTGATGTTTTAATGCAGGATTTGAAGAAACGGGCGGTATTAGAAGGAAAGGAAATGTAAAAAATACGTCACCCCGCAATGTACTTATGCGGGGCCCCCTGAAAGTAGCCGCTACACGCAGGGGATCCCGCATAAAAGATTTGCGGGATGACGAATATGTTGCAAGGGAAATATAACATGATTAAACCAACACGCACAGAGGCCAAAACCATCGCCGCGACGGGCGACTACCGCCTGTTGCCGCTCAGCACGGAAATATACGCCGATATCATCACGCCCATTTCGCTCCTTAAAATCCTGCGGACAAAAAGCAAACATTGTTTCATCCTGGAGAGCGCCGAGGATGCCAAGACATGGGGGCGATACAGTTTTCTGGGCTATGACCCGCAGATGGCGATATGCTGCCTGGACTCTGTGATGCAGATAAGTTCTGCCGACGGAGAAAACAGCTTCGAGACAGACGATCCCAACGCGCAAATAAAGGCCATCTTATCAGCCAACAAAAGCCCCAAGCTGCCCGGCCTCCCCCCGTTTTGCGGCGGGCTGGTGGGCTATTTTGCCTACGACTGGGCCAAGTACACGGAGCCGGCGCTAAAGTTTTCCACCCCCTGCCCGGAGCGTTTCCCGGATGCGGATCTGATGCTCTTTGACAAGGTCATCGCCTTCGACCACTACCGCCAAAAAATCATCATAATTGTCAACATCAGCACGGATGATTTGGACAGCGAATACGAAAGGGGCGTTTTGGCCCTGAAAGAGTTGGTGGATTTGATTGAAAATGGCACGTCAAAAGCGGAAGAGGCGGTGCAAAAAACAACGACATTCAACGCCCTGTTTACAAAAGACGAATACTGCCGTATGGTCGACAAGGCCAAACACTACATCCGCGAAGGCGATATTTTTCAGGTGGTCTTATCCAACCGCTTGGAAGCAACATTTGAAGGCTCACTCCTGGACACCTACCGCGCCCTGCGCACGATAAACCCCTCGCCCTATATGTTCTACCTGGGCGGCACGGACTTGGAGATTGCCGGGGCGTCGCCGGAGACATTGGTCAAGCTACAGGACGGGCGCCTGTTCACCTATCCCTTGGCCGGCACGCGGCCCAGGGGCGCCACGGACGCCGAGGATTTGGCCCTGGAGCAAGAGCTGCTGGCCGATGAAAAGGAAGTGGCCGAGCATAATATGCTGGTGGACCTGGGGCGCAACGATTTGGGCAAGATTTGTATGATTGGCAGCGTGACGGTGGATAAGTATATGCAGATGCTGCGCTTTTCCCATGTCATGCACATCGGCTCCACTGTTTGCGGCGATATTTTGCCCGATTTGGACGGTCTGGACGCCATCAATGCCGTGCTGCCCGCCGGCACCCTCTCCGGTGCCCCGAAAATCCGCGCGATGCAGATTATCAGCGAATTGGAGCAAAACAAGCGGGGGATATACGGCGGGGCGATCGGCTACTTGGATTTTGCCGGCAACATGGACTGCTGTATCGCCATCCGCATTGCCTATAAACGCGGCGGTAAGGTCTTTATCCGCGCGGGTGCGGGGATAGTGGCGGACTCCGTGCCGGAAAAAGAGTATCAGGAGTGCGAGAATAAGGCGAAGGCGGTGCGGGCGGCGTTGGAGGATACATAATATAATACGTGTCATTGCGGGCTCTTCCGCGAAGCGGAAGATGGACCCGCAATCCCCTGAAAGTAGGAACTAACATGGTACTACTCATCGACAACTACGACAGCTTCTCATACAACCTCTATCAACTGATAGGTAGCTTCAATCCGGACATAAAGGTAGTGCGAAATGACGAGCTTTCTGTGGATGAGATTCGGGCCCTGGCGCCCTCGCATATCGTGATCTCGCCGGGACCGGGGCGGCCGGCAGCGGCCGGTATATGCCTGGATGTGATAAAGGCCTTGTATACAGACATCCCCATCCTGGGCATATGTCTGGGGCATCAGGCCATTTTTGAGGCTTTTGGCGGCACGGTGTCATATGCGGCAAAACTGGTGCATGGCAAGGCGTCGGATGTGTATTTGGACGGGGAGAATCCCTTGTTTGCCGGCCTGTCGGCCGTGATCCGGGCGGCCCGCTATCATTCCCTGGCTGGCGTGCGCGAGACCCTGCCGGAGGCATTAAAAGTTACAGCCTGGACGAAAGAGGGCGAGATCATGGGCATTTGCCACAAGCATTACCCGTTATACGGTTTGCAATTTCACCCCGAATCCATCCTCAGCCCCGAGGGTGGGGGGATAGTGGGGCGGTTTGTGGATTTATCCCGTCATCCCGCAATGTGCCTCCCCGTAGGGGAGGATAAATGCAGGGATCCCCTGCGGGTGGGGAATCGTTACTTTCAGGGGGCCCCGCATAAGTACATTGCGGGGTGACGGTGAAAATCAGGGGTGACGATACAAGGAGAATCACATGATTAAAGAAGCAATCCTGGCCCTGTCGAGAAAAGAAGACCTAAGCTACGAATGTGCCGAAGCGGTCATGCATGAAATCATGACCGGGGCGGCGACACCGGTGCAAATGAGCGCGTATCTGACCGCCCTGTCCTTAAAAGGCGAGACCACCACGGAGATTGCCGCTTCGGCCTCGGGCATGAGGCAGTATTGCATCCGTTTGTTGCATGACGTGGATGCCCTGGAGATAGTCGGCACGGGCGGCGACAGCGCCAATACCTTCAACATATCCACCACGGCGGCCATCATCACGGCGGCGGCGGGCGTGCCGATAGCCAAGCATGGCAACCGCAGCGCCTCCGGTATCTGTGGTTCGGCGGACGTGCTGGAGGCCCTGGGGGTCAACATCAACATCGCCCCGGAAAAAAGCGCCGAGCTGCTGAGCAAAATCGGTATCTGCTTTCTCTTTGCCCAAAACTACCATATCGCGATGAAGTATGTCGCCCCGATACGCCGTGAGCTGGCGATACGGACGGTGTTTAACATCCTGGGGCCGTTGACCAATCCCGCCGGGGCCAGGATGGAGCTGATGGGGGTCTACGAGCGCGAGCTGGTTGAGCCGCTGGCCCAGGTGCTGTGTCAACTGGGGGTGAAAAGCGCGATGGTGGTCCACGGCGACGACGGGCTGGATGAGATATCGCTCTCGGCGCCCACCTTTGTCTGCGAGGTGCGCGATGGTTGGGTGCGTTCATATAAGATTAGTCCGGAGGATTTTGGCCTGGAACGCTGCGACAAGGCAGCGCTCACGGGCGGCGACCCGGCCGCCAACGCCGTGATACTGCGGGCAATTCTTAATGGTGAGCAGGGTGCGAAGCGGGATTTGTCGGTGCTCAATGCCGCCGCCGCCATGTATGTGGCCAAAAAATGCGAAACGATAGCTGACGGGGTCTTGCTCGCGCAAGACGCCATCGACAGCGGCCGGGCGAAGATGAAGTTGGACGAGTTTGTGCGTTATTCGAATGAGAATTTTTAACCCGTCACCCCGCAATGTTTTAATGCGGGGTCCCCTGAATGTAGGAACATATGAACATACTACAAGAAATAGCCGCATACACCACAGAACGCATCGCGGCCAAAAAACAGGAAATGCCACCGGACAAACTGCGTGCGGCCGCCTACGAGCTAAAGCGAGATACTAGCTTCGCCTTTGAAACGGCACTGCGCGGCGACGACATCGCCTTTATCTGCGAGATAAAAAAGGCCTCGCCCTCCAAGGGGCTGATTGCGGCGGATTTTCCCTATCTGGAGATAGCCCGGGCATACGTGGCGGCGGGGGCGGCGGCCATATCCGTCCTGACCGAGCCTAAATATTTTCTGGGCGCGGACGCATATCTGGCGGACATCGCCCGCACGGTGTCCATCCCCCTCCTGCGCAAGGATTTCACCATAGACGAGTACATGATATACGAGGCCAAGCTTATGGGGGCCAGCGCCGTGTTGCTGATATGCGCCCTGCTGGAAGGGGAACGGCTGGCCGAGTACATAGGCATTGCCGATGATTTGGGGCTGTCGGCCTTGGTGGAGGTGCATGATGAGCGGCAGTTGGAATGTGCCGTGGCCGCCGGGGCGCGGATAATTGGCGTGAACAACAGGGATTTGCGGACATTCACGGTGGATTTGGCGCTCAGCGAGCGGCTCAGGCCGCTGGTGCCCAGGGAGCTACTGTTTGTGGCGGAAAGCGGCATCCAGACGGCGGCGGACGTGGCGCGGATGAGAAGTATCGGGGCCGACGCGGTGCTGATAGGGGAATGGGCAATGCGGAATGCTGCCCCCTGACCACTGCTAGTGAGAGCCAATATGTCTAACATAAAAATAAAAATCTGCGGCCTATCCCGGCCGCAGGACATAGAAATGATAAATATCCACAAACCAGACTACGCGGGCTTTGTCTTTGCCGCCGGGAGCAGGCGGCAGGTCACGGCGGAAACGGCGGCGCGGCTCAGCGCCCAGCTCATGCCCGGCATCATCCCCGTCGGGGTCTTTGTCGATGAAGAGCCGGAAAGTATTCTGGCCTTGGTGGACAAGGGCACTATAGCCGCCGTGCAGCTCCACGGCGCGGAGGATGAGGATTATATACGCAGGCTAAAGTCGCGCCTGGGCGTACCCGTCATCAAGGCCGTGGGCATGGCAAAAGCGGGTGATGCCCAAAAATGGGAAAATAGCGCGGCGGATTATCTGTTGCTGGATAATGTGCGGGGCGGTTCGGGTGAGTGTTTTGATTGGGGGATGATAGGCGAGCTGGGCAAGCCATATTTTCTGGCCGGTGGCCTGAATGCGCAAAATGCGGCAGAGGCGTTGCAAAAGACACGGGCTTTTGCTTTGGACGTGAGCGGCGGCGTGGAAACGGATGGGGTCAAGGATGCATCAAAAATTGGGGAGTTTGTTGGGAAAATTCATAATTCATAATGCATAATTGAAGGGCAATGTGGAATTAGGAATGCGGAATGTCGGTGTGGTGGCTGACATATGATATGTTGAAAGAAAAAATAATTATGAATTATGCATTATGAATTATGCATTAGTAACAGGGGGATTAAAGATGGAGATTGAAACAGGCCGTTTTGGCGAATATGGCGGGCGTTATATCCCCGAGACCTTGATGAGTGCGGTCTTGGAACTGGAGCGGGCCTATAACGTCCATAAGGACGAGCCCGGCTTCCAACAAGAACTGGGCGAGCTGCTTGCAAACTACGCCGGGCGCCCTTCATTATTATATCATGCAAAAAAAATGACGGCCGACCTGGGCGGCGCCCAGATATACCTAAAGCGCGAGGACCTAAACCACACGGGCTCACATAAAATCAACAACGTGCTGGGGCAGACGCTTTTAGCCAAGAAAATGGGGAAAACGCGGGTCATTGCCGAGACCGGGGCCGGTCAGCATGGGGTGGCCTGCGCCACCGCCGCCGCCCTGTTGGGGATGGAATGTGACATTTTCATGGGCGAGGAAGACTGCGGCCGCCAGGCCTTGAACGTATACCGCATGGGCCTGTTGGGGGCGCGGGTGCATCCGGTGAGTAGCGGCACGCGGACCCTCAAAGACGCCGTGAACGAGGCCCTGCGCGAGTGGACGCGGCGGGTCGTGGATACGCATTATGTCCTGGGCTCGGTCATGGGGCCGCATCCCTTTCCCCTGATAGTGCGGGATTTTCAGAAAATTATCGGACAGGAGATAAAGGAGCAGTTGTTTTCATGCACGGGGCGGCTGCCGGATGTGGTGATGGCCTGCGTGGGCGGCGGCTCCAACGCCATCGGCGCCTTTCATGTCTTTGTGGACGAGCCGGGGGTGCAGCTCATCGGCTGCGAGGCGGCGGGCAAGGGCGTGGATCATCCGCAAAACGCCGCCACCATCGCCAACGGCAGTACCGGCATTTTCCACGGGATGAAATCGCTCTTTTGCCAGGACGAATACGGGCAGATCGCGCCGGTCCATTCCATTTCGGCGGGCCTGGACTACCCCGGCATCGGCCCGGAACACGCCTACTTGGCGGGCAGCGGGCGGGCGACATACATACCCATCAGCGACGACGAGGCAGTGTCGGCCTTTGAGTATCTCTCGCGCACGGAGGGTATCATCCCGGCGATAGAGAGCGCCCATGCCATCGCCCACGCCCGGGTGTTGGCGCCGGGCATGGGCAAGGATAAGATCATCGTCGTCTGTTTATCGGGGCGCGGCGATAAGGACGTGGCTGCGATGGCGCGCTATAAGGGAGAAGTAATAGCCGATGAATAAAATAGTACAGGCATTTGAAAATAAAAAGGCGCTGATATGCTTTGTCACCGGCGGTGACCCGGACCTGGAGACGACAAAAGCGCTGATATTGGCCATGCAAGGCGCGGGTGCGGACATCATCGAGATAGGCATCCCCTTTTCCGATCCGGTGGCCGAGGGCCCCGTCATCCAGGCGGCATCCGAGCGGGCGCTGCGAGCGGGTTTCACCGTGGATAAATTATTTACGTTGCTGGCGGATTTGCAGCCGGAGCTCAGCATACCCTTACTGCTGATGACCTACATAAACCCCATTTTTGCCTATGGCAAGGAGCGTTTTTTGCAACATTGCCAAGACTGCGGCGTGGCGGGTATTATCGTGCCGGACATGCCCTATGAGGAAGCCGGGGAGCTAAAGGCGGAGTGCGCGGCATACGGCGTCGCGCTCATTTCCATGATAGCGCCCACTTCGCAGGAGCGCATCCGCATGATAGCGAAAGAGGCCCAGGGCTTTTTGTACTGCGTCTCGTCTTTGGGGGTGACGGGTAAACGCAGCGCATTTGCCACCAACATCGCCGAGATGATAGACGCGGTGAGGCTGGTGTCGGACGTGCCCTGCGCCATCGGCTTTGGCATATCCACGCCGGAGCAGGCCAGGGATATGGCGGCCATTGCCGACGGGGTGATTATCGGCAGCGCGATTGTGGATTTGGTGGCGCGCGATGGGCGGGACAGTGCGGCGGCGGTGGGGGATTTTGTGCGGAGTGTAAAATTCATAATGCATAATTCATAATTCATAATGCATAATGCGGAATTATGAATAGCGTAACCCATCTCGTCATTGCGAGGCTAGCCCGGACTTTGTCCGGGGTGCCGAAGCAATCCAGAGCCGGCGATATGCATAATACAGAAAGGCATGGTTACTAAAATGGCATACGAAAAAGACATAATCAACATCATCCAAACAGACAAAACACAGGCGGCGGCGGATTTTTCGCGGATGTGCGAGCTGATCCAGGAAAACGATCTCTCATACAAGGGCGTGTATGTACGCAGCCTGGCCGTACCCAAGCTGATCACGGCCGCGCAATACGACGAAATTTGCCGTTTCATAGAGGCGCTCTATACCATCTTCGACCGGGTGATAGAGCAATATTTTGCCGACGAGCACTATAGACGGCTCTTTGACTTTGACGCGGCGCTGGAAGCCCTGATTTTATCCGCAGACCTGGCGGGCAGCGGCGGCCCCCCCTATATCCCGATGGCGCGGATAGATTTTTTCCTGGACGAAGAGACGGGCGCAATAAAGATGTGCGAGATCAACACCGACGGCACCAGCGCCATGAACGAGGACCGGCTGCTGGGTGAGTTTTTGGCGGAAAACAGCGCCTTTCAACGTTTTATAAAGGACAGGCCGCATCGCCGCTTTGAGTTGTTTGACACCTGGGTCCAGGAATTTTTGGCCGCGTGGCGCAAAAAAACCGGTCGCACAGAAAATGACGCCCTGCCGCGCGTGGCGATCGTGGACTTTTTGAACGTCGGCTATGTGACGGAGTTTGAGGTCTTTAAGACAACATTCATTAACCAGGGCATGGACTGTGAAATCTGCGACATCCGTGAGCTGACATACGACGGTGATACCCTGCGGAGCAAAAGCGGCATGGCGATAGACGCGATATACCGTCGCGCCGTGACCAGCGACATCATGGCGGCCTACGGCGGAATTGGGCCCTTTATCCGGGCGGCGACAGAGGGGGCCGTCTGCCTGATAGGGGATTTTTTGACCCAGATAGTCCATAATAAGCGTTTCTTTTATATATTATATCATCCGTTGACAGATAACATCCTCACCGGGGAGCAGCGCGCCTTCATCCGTCGCCATTTCCCGCCCACCTATCCGCTCACGGCCCAGACATTGGCGGAGCAAGAGGTGTTCGCCCAGCGCGCAGACTGGATCATTAAACCCTGTGATTCATACGGGGCCAAAGGTTTCTATGCCGGAAAAAACGAGACAGACGGGCGCTGGAGGGAGCTTTGCGAGGCGCAGCTTAGAGAAGATTATATTGTGCAGCGCTTTCAAACGCCCTATAAAACGCCCAACATGGATTTTTCCGTGTCTGCGGAAAAAATCCATGAATATGCCAACCTGACGGGCATATATTGCTATAACGGGCGGCCCTACGGTGCCTATTCCCGCCTGGCCGGCGGCGAAATTATCTCGACACAATACGATGAAAAGACCGCCGCGACAGTTTTGTTGTTATAATGCTTGATTTTTTGCTGGGAATTAGGTAAAATTGGTGAGGATACGGAACTTGCAGTAGCATTACAATAATAAAAGAACATGGAGAGTAAGGATGGAGACGGAAAAAATTTTGCAAGCAGCGCCGGCAGCAGAGGCAGCACCGGCAGCAGCGGAAACAACAGCAACAGAAACAGCAGCAACAGCAACAGCAACAGCAGCAGTAGAAACGGCAGCAACAGAAACAATGGCGGACTATAAGCAAGAGTTGGAGGCGTCTTTCCGGAAGATAGCGGTGGGCGACATCCTTAAGGGCACGGTCATCGCCGTGAGCGAGGCGGAAGTCACCCTGGACCTAAACTACTATAGTCAGGGCATCGTCCTCGCCGCCGACATGAGCAAGGACCCGCATTTTAAGCTGATGGACGATGTGCGCACGGGCGAAGAAATAGAGGCCAGCGTGGTCATGCTGGACGACGGGCAGGGCAATATCCGCCTTTCGCGGGTAGAGGCCAACCAGATACTGGCCTGGGATCGCCTGACTAAATATAAGGAAGAAGCCCGTAATTTTGAGCTGCGGGTGAGCGGTATCACCAAGGGCGGCGTGATTTGCTACCTGGAGGACATACGCGGCTTTGTGCCGGCTTCGCAATTGTCGCTCTCGTATGTGGAGGACTATAATCCCTGGCTGTCCAAGTTTATCAAGGTGCGCGTCATCACCGTGGACAAGAGCAAGGAAAAGCTGGTGTTGTCTGCCAAGGCGATTTTGCAAGAGGAACGGGAGGCCGAGCGCGCCCGCAAGGTGTCGATGATCATCCCCGGCAGCGTCCTGTCCGGCAAGGTGGAAACACTCACGGATTTTGGTGCCTTTGTCGATTTGGGCGACGGGATCAGCGGCCTGGTCCATGTGTCGCAAATTGCCCAGACGCGGATTAAGAATGCCGCCGAGGTGCTAAAAGTGGGCGAGGAAGTGAAGGTGAAGGTCCTCAAGGTGAACGAAGGCAAGATTTCCCTGAGCATAAAGGCCCTGGAGGAAGGGCAGCCGGTGGAGAAGATCGAGGAATATAAGTATGAGTCCGAGGGCGAGCTGACGACGTCTTTAGGGAGCTTTTTTGAGAATTTGAAGTTGTAGGGGATGACATAAAAAACGACAAAAGAGGTTAGCATGCAACAGGACAAAAGCAGTATCTTGATAGTAGACGACGATAAATCCAGCATTGATGTACTGGTACACATTCTAAGAAACGAATATGCCATTCATGTGGCAAAGAACGCGCAGGCGGCGCTAAAATGCGCGGTAAACGACAACCCGGACATCATTTTGCTGGATGTTTTGATGCCGGAAATTAGCGGCTTTGATTTGATTAAAAAGCTGAAAGAAAATGAAAAGACTCTCTCCATCCCCGTCATTTTCATCACCGGCCTGGCCAATGCCGCAGATGAGGAACGGGGCTTTTTGCTGGGGGCGGTGGACTATATCACCAAACCCTTCAACAATTCCATCGTGAAAGCCAGAATCCGGACGCATATGAAAAGCGTCTACCATATCCGTACGATAGAGAAGCTGGGCACGATGGACGCCCTGACGGAGACCGCCAACCGGCGCGCCTTTTTTGATCATCTGGACCGGGAATGGGAGCGTGCGGGCAAACAAAAAAAGACGCTGGGCATCCTCTTGGTCGATGTGGATATGTTAAAGCAGTATAATCAAACATACGGCCACTTGCAAGGCGATGTCATGCTGCATGCCCTGGGGCGGGTGTTTGGCCGTTACAGTGCGGCCGAGGGCAGTCTGGTCGCCCGCCTGGAAAGCGATGAGTTTGCCATCATTTTGCCGGAAACGGATGCCGCCGGGGCGATGAATGTGGCAGAGTCCATCCGCAATGATGTCTACGCCCTGGAGATTCCCAGTATCGGCGCGATGAAGACGCAGGCCACCGTCAGTATCGGGGTGGCGGCCACCGTGCCGGATGAAAGTACCTCCGCCACCGACTTACTGCGTGAAGCCAAAGAGCGTTTGCGGGAGGCCAAGGTGATGGGGGGGAATAAATGTGTTTAATACCTCCTAACCTCTTCCTCCCCGCGCACGACCCGCAGGGCGCCTTGTACCAGGGCCAGCAGTTCGTCCTCGCCGGGATATAGGGTCACGGGAGCAATCCAGTCGCAGCGCCGCGTCAGTTCATCTGTCAGCGGCTTACTTCTGGCGATACCGCCGGTCATCAGAATTTGATCCACCTTACCGCCCAGCACACAAGCCATCGAGCCGATGTCCTTACTGAGTTGGAGGATGAAGGCATTCCATATGAGCGTCCATTCGGCGTCGCCGGCGGCCACCTTATCTTCCACGGTGGACATGTTATTCGTGCCCAGATAGGCATTAAAACCGCCGCCGCCGATAATTTTTCTTAGCATTTCAGTTTCTGTATATTTTCCGGAATAGCACATCCGCACCAGGCCGCCGCTGGGTACGCCGCAAGCGCGCTCGGGCGAGAAGGAGCCGTCGCCGTCCAGGGCATTATAGACATCAATGACCTTGCCTTTTTGATGCGCGCCCACAGAAACGCCGCCACCCAAATGGACGACAATCAGGTTCAGTTCCGCATAGGCGTGACCTGTTTCCCGCGCATAGCGTTTGGCGATGGCTTTTTGATTAAGGGCGTGGAAGATGCTGACGCGGGGGATGTCCGGGACGCCGGAGAGCCGGGCTTCCGGCAGCAGTTCATCCACGACGACGGGATCGACGATATAGGCGGGAATCCCGTGTATGTCGGCAATCTCTTTGGCAATCAGGGCGCCCAGGTTGGAGGCGTGTTCACCGCGCTCGTGCTTTTTTAGGTCGGCTATCAGTTTATCGCAGATGATGTAGGTGCCGCTCTCGATGGGTTTTAGCAATCCGCCGCGCCCGACAATCATGTCCAGGCTGGCCGGGTCGAAGTCTTTTTCTTTGAAGAGGTGTAGGATGATGTCCTTGCGGAAGTCTTTTTGGTCGGCCACGGAGGAAAAGTCGGCCAGTTCCTCGGTCGAGTGGCGCAGGGTTTCTTCAAACAGAAGGGTTTCGTCGGCGAATACGCCGATTTTGGTCGAGGTGGAGCCGGGGTTGATGACAAGGGATTTGATGGGCATGGGGGTGTCCTTTCTACTGCTTGTTTTATTTTAGTCCGCATGGTGGTATATGTTATTTTTAGTCCGTGCGCTCGCAGAGTCTGTACTTCAACGCGGGGACGCTTTCGCTCCTTGCCCGACGTTGCGTTACGTAAGCTCGTAAAGAACACGAGCTAAGTAACGACGTCGGGCAAAAGCCCCGCTTATGAAGTCAGATCTGCGGTCGCACTCATTCAACATCGCCATGCTCACTCATGCTAGCGCACTCACTCAATGCCGTCATGCTCATTTATGCTTCCATCTTCCCCGCTACCACGGCACCCAGGGCGATGGAGTTGACTTTACATTCGCATTCGTCCGAGCGGGAGGTGAGGATGACGGGGGCGGTGGTGCCGGTGAGGATGTTGCCGTTTTGCACCTTGGCGGTGTGCACCAGGGTTTTGTAGACGAGGTTGCCGGCGTGGATGTCGGGGAAGAGCAGGATGTCCGCGTCGCCCTGGATCAGGCGGTCGGTGGCACCTTTGTGACGGGCAGCCTCGGGGCATATGGCCAAATCCAAAGACAGCGGGCCGTCTATCACGCAATCCGTGATTTCCCCTGTTTCATTCAGCCGTTTGAGTTCGGCGGCCTCCACGGTGGCGCCCATTTTGGGATTTACCACCTCCACGGCGGCTAGTGGCGCGACCTTGGGCAGCGTTATGCCACAGGCGGCGGTGACGGCGAGGGTGTTTTTGATGATGCTGATTTTGTCCTCGAGGGTCGGATAGGGGATGAAGGCCACGTCGGTCAAAAAGAGCAGGCGCCCCATTCCTTCTATGTCAAAGACGCAGACATGGGAGAGGGGTTGCCCGGTACGCAGGCCTGCGTCTCGATCCAGGACACTCTTCAGGAAGGCCTTGGTGTCCAGCAGGCCCTTCATGTACATATCCGCTATCCCGTCGCGGACGAGCCTTACCGCGTGCAGGGCAGCGTCGTAGTCTGCGGCGACATGGATTATCTCAAAATCATCCAGGGTCATGTTAAGGGGCTCGGCGGCAGCCTTGATTTTCTCGGCGTCGCCCACTAAGATGGCATCGGCCAGGCCGCGTTCCTTGGCGGCTTTCACGGCTGCCAGCACCGCTTCGTCCTGCGCACAGGCCACGGCGACTTTTTTCATGGCGATGTTTTGCAGGGTTTGATTCAGATCGTTAAATGTTTTCATAAATAAGAATATAACATAGGGATAAAATAAAATCAATATTGACATCTGCCCAATTTATGTGTAACCTTGTAGGGGCGGCAGTCTGCCGCCCGCATTGCAACCACAACCAGTAGGGACGACCGCCCCCGCAGGGGGCGATGACCTCGGTCGTCCGCAAAAAGGAGAACCCATGAACAAAGCAGACATTCCCTACAAGATATACCTAAGCGAACAGGAGCTGCCGAACAAATGGTACAACATCCGCGCCGACATGAAGATGAAACCGGCGCCACTGATTCACCCCGGCACCAAGGAGCCGATGAAGGCCGAAGAACTTAGCAGCGTTTTTTGTGAAGAGCTGGTAAAGCAAGAGCTGGACGACAACTCCGCCTTTGTTGACATTCCGGCATCCGTGGGGGATTTTTACAAAATATATCGCCCCTCGCCGTTGGTCCGGGCATATTATCTGGAAAAAATGCTGAACACACCAGCCAAGATTTATTATAAATACGAAGGCAACAACACCTCCGGCAGCCATAAGCTAAACTCGGCGATAGCCCAAGCCTACTATGCCAAGGAGCAGGGGCTTACGGGCCTCACCACTGAGACGGGCGCCGGCCAATGGGGTACGGCCCTGTCCATGGCCTGCGTCTATTTCGGCCTGGATTTGCGGGTGTTCATGGTCAAGGGTTCTTACGAGCAAAAACCCTACCGCCGCGAAGTCATGCGGACATATGGTGCATCCGTCACGCCTTCTCCCTCGGCGGAAACCAAGATTGGCCAGAAGATGCAGGCGGAGATGCCCGGCACCAGCGGCTCTTTGGGCTGCGCCATCTCCGAGGCGGTCGAGGTGGCGGTGAGTACCGCCGGCTACCGCTATGTGCTGGGGTCGGTGTTATCGCAGGTGCTGTTGCATCAGTCCGTCATCGGCCTGGAAACCAAGGCGGCGATGGATAAATATGATATTCACCCGGACATCATCATCGGCTGTACCGGCGGCGGCTCTAATCTGGGCGGCCTGATTGCCCCCTTTATGGGCGAAAAACTGCGGGGAGAGGCGGACTACCGCTTTATCGCCGTGGAGCCGGCATCCTGCCCCAGCCTGACACGCGGCAAATTTGCCTACGACTTTTGCGACACCGGCAATATCTGCCCCCTGGCGAAGATGTACACCGTGGGGGCCAGCTTCATTCCCTCGCCGGAACATTCGGGGGGCCTGCGTTTCCACGGCATGAGCCCGATCATTTCACAACTGTATGCCGACGGCTACATGGAAGCGGTTGCTGTTGGTCAAAAAGAAGTCTTTGGCGCCGCTGAAACCTTTGCCCGCGCGGAAGGCCTGATTCCCGCGCCGGAGAGTTCACACGCAATCTGGGCTGCGATGGAAGAAGCGAAAAAATGCAAGGAAAGCGGCGAGGAAAAGACCATTTTGTTTGGACTTTCCGGCACGGGCTACTTTGACTTGGCCGCATACGAATCATACCACGAAGGCACGATGACCAACGAGATTCCCACGGATGAGGAACTGGCGAAGGGGTTTGCGGGGATTCCGGGGTGAAAAAACTCGTCATCCCGCAAATCTTTTATGCGGGATCCCCTGCGGGTTTAATTTGTCATTCCGCAATGTTTTTATGCGGAATCCCCTGCGGGTTTAATTTGTCATTCCGCAATGTTTTTATGCGGAATCCCCTACGGGTTTAATTTGTCATTCCGCAATGTTTTTATGCGGAATCCCCTACGGGTTTAATTTGTCATTCCGCAATGTTTTTATGCGGAATCCCCTGCGGGTAGCGATTCCTACTTTCAGGGGACCCCGCATAAAAACATTGCGGGGTGACGGAGAGAGAGGGAACCCCGCATTGAAAACGCGAAGCGTTTTACGGACATTGCGGGGTGACGGCGTGACGGGGGCCTCGCACCATATACATCACAAAAGCGCTAGCCGCGCCCTGGCCGGAGCAAAATCACCGCATTTTTGGTAGTATGCGCGCGCATTTTTCCTGTCACCCATGCATTCATAAATCACCCCAATATTATAATAGGCGCTGTGACCGTTGACCCCGGTCGCAGCGTATTTTTTTATGGTGGTCGCCTTCTTAAACTCCGCAATCGCCAAGTCAAATTGGGCGTTATTCATGTAAATAAGCCCCATCAGGAAGACAAAATCTGCCCGCGTGGCGAAGGCATCATATATGCCCGTGAAACTTAAGGCCTCGGCGGCGCGCCCGGCACTAAGCAGGGCATGACCGTAGGACTCCACCATCGTCTGCACGTATTCCAACTGCGTATCCAGGTCAAAAGACAGGCCCAGATCAAAATAGCGGCAGGCCTCGTCGGCCCTGCCCAGTGCCCGGTAAGACTGACCGATTTGGAAGTAAGTATAAGGGTCCGGCCCCTCTTTTTCCAAGGCGGCAAGCAGCATATCCAGGTTGCGGCCGGCTTTTTTTTCCGCCCGTTCCTTGTCAGCATAACCCTCATGGTAAAAGGTGAGCGGAACATGAAAATATTGGGCGTCACTGCCGTCTATCGGCGTGGCCTGCTCGTGTATCGAGCCCTGGTAATGATGGATGCGCCGGTCAAACAAACGGGCGACGCGCTCACGCATCATGGCATCCGCGCCAAGACTACTGTCGCTGTAGGGATTGTCGCGTTTAATCATGCCGATGCCGCCGGGGTTTGCCTGCATTTGTCGCTGGGTATCGCGCAGATTTATCTGGGTCAGAAACTCGTCGCAGTCCACGACGAGAATCCAGTGGTGGCTGGCATGGGCGATAGAGAAGTTGCGCGCCGCGCTAAAATCATTCACCCACTGAAAATGCAGGACCTTGTCCGCATACTGGGCGGCGACTTGAGCGGTGTCGTCCGTCGAGCCGGTGTCGGCCAGGATGATTTCGGCAAAATGCGGCCTTAGCAGTGATAAACATTTTTTTAGCTGCACGGCTTCGTTTTTGGCTATCATGCAAACGGAGATAGGGGTCATGGGTTGGCTACTTTCAGGGGCCCCGCATTAAAACGTTGCGGGGTGACGGCACATTATCAGCATAGGGCGGTTTGACAAATATGTCAACATTCTTTATTATTCCATATATGCGAAAAGTATTTTTTCCCGAATGGGATAGCCTGGGATTGGACTTTGTTATAAAAGCGCTCACGGACGAAGGTTTTGAGCTTTGCCGCTACCCTATCCCGCAATCCGAGCCCGACCAAGACAAACGCGCCGCACTGTGCGAGGACTTGGTCGCACAAATTATCAGCGGTGGTTATGACTTTGTCTTCAGCGTCAATTTTCTGCCGGTGGTGGCGGTCGCTTGTAAGGCCTGCCGGATTAAGTATCTATCGTGGACATATGACAGCCCCTGCGTGGAGCTGTATTCGGAAACGGTGGCCTATGAGGGGAACTACTGCTTCGTCTTTGACGGGCAGACCGTGGCCGATTTACGCGCCAAAGGAATAAATACCGTCCATTATCTGCCGCTGGCGGCGGACGTGACGTTTTATGATAAGATATGCGCCAACACGGGCAATAAATACACGGCCGACATATCCTTTGTCGGCTCGCTCTATAACAGCGTCAAGGGGCCCTTTGCTGCCCTGGAAAATTCCGGGCCCTATCTGCGGGGTTATCTGGAGGGCCTGATAGAAGCGCAGCTTCGCATATACGGGGCAAACTTTTTGGAAGCCGCCTTGGAGGAGGGGATTATTGAGCAACTGCAAGCGTTGTGCCGCATGCCCCAGCGAGTACACAGCATGGAATCCATCGCCTGGATATATGCAAACTACTACCTGGCTTCCAAAGTGACGGGGTGCGAGCGGGCAGAGATTATGCGCCGCTTGTACGCCGCCGGACACAAGCCGCGGCTGTATACGGGCGAAGGAGCGCATGCTGGCTTGGATGTGCCGGACAGCGGCGCGGTGGACTACTATAGTCAGGCCCCGCTGGTGTTTCACCGTTCCAAAATCAACCTAAACATTAGTGTGCGGAGTATCCTTAGCGGCATACCGCTGAGGGCCTTTGACATCATGGGCTGCGGCGGTTTTTTAGTCACAAACTACCAAGCGGATTTTCTGCGCCATTTTACCCCCGGCGAGGATTTTGTCTACTATGAAAGCATGCCCGATTTGTGCGACAAGGTAGATTACTACTTGGAGCATGCCGAAGAACGCGAGTGCATCGCCCAAAGCGGCTACGAAAAAGTGAAGGCCGCCCACACATACCACCACCGTATCCGTGAGATGTTGAATTGCCTGTAGTACACGGAGAAACCATGCACATTATCCAATACCTCCTCCAATTCATAAACCTGGCCGTGTGGCTGCTGGCCATACCCTATCTAGTCGGCCTCATCCCGGCGCGTTTTATGCCACAGGCGCACAGGGGTCCGGGGGCCACGTTGTTGGCGGGATATATTATCTACCTGGCCCTATTTGAACTCCTGGCCGTCGTGATGGTGCTGACGGTGGTCCAGGGGGGCTTTTATCGGCTGCTTACGTACTTCACGCCGCTGGCGATAGCGCTGGCGGCCCTGGGCCTTACCCTGTCCATTATCCGGCCGATGGGGGGTGGAGCCGCCTTTGTTAAATTTAACAAAGGCGGAAAAACAGCTTTTGCAAAATTTGGTAAAAGCTGGAAATTCCCCGCCTTTGCAAAATTTGGTAAAGGCGGGCGGTCAGCTTCTGATGAATTCATCAGAAGCTGGAAAACATACCTTATTTGGCTTATTTTCTTTATTTTGCTGGCCATTCAACTGTTCATGTCCGTGTACTACGCCTCCTTCGATGGCGACGACGCCTTCTATGTGGCCCATTCCGTGGCCGCCTGGCAACGGGGCAGCCTCTTTCGTCTGGAGCCCTACACCGGCGACAGCAGCCTCTTAAATTTTCGCAGCGCCCTGGCCGCCTTCCCGATATGGATAGCGATGCTGTCTGAAAAGAGCCGCATCCACCCGGCCATCATGTCGCATAGTGTCCTGCCGCTTTTTTTGCTGCCGCTATGTTATCTGCTCTATTATAAGACAGGCCAGGCCCTCTGCCAGGTACGAAAAAACGTAGACACAGCCGCATTGCCGATGTTTATGACCCTCCTGACCCTGATACAGATGTTTGGCAATGTGTCCATCTATGCAAACGAGACTTTCTTTTTGACCCGCACCTGGCAAGGCAAAGCCTTTGCCGCCAGCTTCATCCTCCCCGCCCTGCTGTGGCTGTTTTTGATGATAGGTACCCAGCTTGCGCCCTCAAAAGCGAAGGCCGGGGCAATGGATGATAAAGGCGCGGGGGCAGACGACCGCATATACTGGTGGCTGTTGGCTGTGTTGGGTTTCTGCGCCGCCATCGCCTCGGCGCTGGCCACATTTTTGGCCATCATGGCCATATGCGTGTATGGCCTGTACCTGGCCATTGGCCAGAAGAATTACAAAATACTGCTATACAGCGTCCTGGCCTGCATCCCCGGCGCGGCGTTCATGCTGCTGTATTATGTGTTGACGAGGTGAAGGGAATGTATAATAAGGAATGCGGCCCCCACCACGTCATCCCGCAAATCTTTTATGCGGGATCCCCTGAAAGTAAGAATCCCCACACGCAGGGGATTCCGCATAAGGACATTGCGGAATGACGGATTTTAGCGGGATCCCCTGAAAGTAAGAATCCCCACACGCAGGGGATTCCGCATAAGAACATTGCGGAATGACGAATTTTAGCGGGATCCCCTGCGGGGAATGCGGAAAATTATTATATGAGGTTTTTATGTACGAAACATTTATGGAAAGTATCATCATCCTAAGAGACTATATCGGCACAGGATTTATCTTCTTCCTGTACTTGGCCGCGTTCATCTACCTCTTTATTTGCGAAAAAGACAGGCGCCTGCGCGCCCTGCTCATCTATGCCCCGGCCACCATCCTCCTTTTATTTCTCCTCCCGCCCTTTCGCCAGCTATACATCCTCTTCATCAAGGACCAAGAAACCTACTACCGCATCCTCTGGCTGCTGCCGCTGGGCATCACCATCGCCTATGCCGGAACGAAGGCCTTCCAGAAGCATAGACTGATAGGCCTGTTTACCCTCTCCGCCATCATTTGCCTGGCCGGCAGCTTTGTCTATAAAAACCCCCACATGAGCCGGGCGGAAAACGCCCATAATATCCCCACGGTCACGATGAATGTGGCCGATCATATCCTGGCCGACGCCGAATACGACTACTTCATCCTCGCTGCCTTTCCCAAGGAGCACGTGAGTTTTGTCCGCCAATATGACAGCTACATCCGCCTGCCCTATGGCCGGGAGATGCTGGTGCCCCGCTGGGGTTTGTATAATGCAGTTTATGAGGCGATGGAGGGGCAAGAAACGATAGACGTGGCCGCCATGCTGGCAGCCGGCCGGGCGCTGGAAGTAAATTACTATGTCATCCACATAACCCGGCCACTGTCGGACAATCCCAATAACTTCGATGTGATGATCATTGCACAGACAGACGACTTTTTGATCTACCGCGACGAGTTGATTGCAGCGCAGATCAGGGAGAAGTATGGGCCATATTTGGAGCGGCGGGAGTGAGGCTCTAAGTTCGTCACCCCGCAATGCGCCTCCCCGCAGGGGAGGATAAATGCAGGGGCCTCCTGAAAGTAATGATTCCCCCACCCGCAGGGGATCCCGCATAGAAACCTTGCGGGATGACGGCAAAGGAGAGGTTTGCGTAGTTACCCCTCACAAATAGTACACAAATATCCCCACCAAAATAATCAGCATCCCCAGCGCTTTGCGGAGGCTGATTTTTTCTTTGAAGAAGAAGAAAGAAAGGAATAGGACGATGATGTAGCCGGTGGATTCCAGCAAGGGCACGTTGGTGTAGTCCAGGCCGCGATAGGCGTACATGGCAAATAAGAGGGCGATGAACATCAATCCGTAGCCGCAGATGACATAGGCGTTTAGGTATTCGCGCAGGCGGCCGGGCCAGCTTTGCTGCGAGCTTTTTTTGAGCAGGACCTGCGAAAAGGAAGCGATGGTCACGCCGGCCAGTGAAGATAGTATGTAGAGATTCATGGATTCTTTCCTCCAGTATTCATAATCACCACCCCCACAATCACCACCACCACGCCCGCCACCTTGGCCAGGGTGATGGTTTCCTCAAAGAGGAAGGCGCCCCATAACAGCACCCACAGAAGCGACACGGCCTTGTTGGCGTAGGCGACGGAGAGCTCAAAGCGCTTGATGACTTGCTGCCACAAGAGGGCATAGACAGCCAGGATGAAAACGGCCAGGGCCGTCAGACAGATAAAATTGAAGGACAAAAAAGGCTCGTGCGAGGCCAGTTTTTGCACCACGCTGGCCAGGGAGAAGATGACGAAGGCGCCCTGGAGGAAGATGAAGTCTTTTAGTTTGGGTTTGGAGTTAGTTTTCATAAGTTCCTACTTTCGGGAGACCGTTGCAATCTCGTCATCCCGCAATGTTTTAATGCGGGATCCCCTACGTGTGGGGAATCCCCTAAGTCATGGGACCCCGCAGAAAACGCGAAGCGTTTTACGGACATTGCGGGGTGACGGTGGGGAGGGGACTCCTGCATCCATCCTTCCCTGCGGGGAGGCGATTTGCGGGGTGACGGCATCACGTAATCCGTATCCCGAATATCCGCTGTCCGCGTGTGCCCACAACAATCATGTTGCCCCATACCGCCGCCGAAGCCTCGATATTGCCACCCAGGTTTATGCGGTCCAGGGTTTCACCGGTGGTGGCGCGCATCAGATACATATATCCGTCAGAGTCGCTGACAATCAGGTAGGCCTTGCCTGCCTCGGTGTAGACAGCGACCGGCGAACTCCAGCCATATGTGGGCATCAAATTCTCCCAGACAATCTCGCCGCTTTGCTTGTCTATTGCCACCAAAGCCCCGCCGGCACCCATGCCGCGCAACTTGGCCACCCAGAAGATGACCAGGTCATTTATTTCCGCCTTGCCGGAAACGGCAGTGGCAATAGAGCCGCCCGTCACCTCCAAATCCGTGAAACAGGGGTAGGAGTGCTCCCACAACAGTTCCCCGGTGGCGGCATCCAGCTTACGCAGATAGGCGTTTTCATCGGGCCTTTTCACCTGACAACCGGTGTAGAGGTAGAGGCGCTCGTCGGCTTCGTTCCATTCCAGCACTTCCGTGGAGTCCGTGTCGTCTTTCCCGTCAAACACCCACACCGGCGACATCGTCATCAGGTCTATGCATTGGAGGGTGCCGGAATTGTCGGAGACAAACATATATTGGCCAAAGGCGGACGGCGAACCTTCCGTGCCCAGCTTGGGCGCGCTGCTGGCGCGGTAACGGTAGCGAATAATTTCCGGGTCTATGCTGATCTTGCCGTTTGCACGGTCAAAGTGGGTGTTTAGTTTAATATTGTGGAGGACACCATTTTCACCCCAAATATACATGCGGTCGTTGTCCGTGTCGAACAGGGGGTTGGAGTCGAAGGCGTACCAGCCGCGATGGGCGAAACCCTCGCGCCCGCTGATCGTCATCAAAGTGGAAAAATCTATCAGGGAGTAGACATAAAAGCCCTGCCAGCTGTGAATATTGTCGCCCTGGCCCACACAGAGCAGGGGATAGCCGCGGGGGTCTATGCTGATGCCGCCCTTTATCGGCTCGCCAAAATACAGGCGCTCGCGGGTGGGTGTGCCGTCTTCCAGGTCAAAGAAATAGACATGGCCGTCCATCGTGCCCTGAATGACCTCTATAAGACCCATCTTCTCCCGTTTTTCCGGCAGCAGGTTCATCATAAGCTGCACTTCGTAATCCCATTGGACGATGGCGGGTTGGCCGGACCAGCCCACGCCCGTCCATTTTTCGATGCTGCCGGTGCTAATGCGGTATGCTTCGCTCAGTTTTTCCTCGCGAATATCCGCGTGGCCCCAGGCGGGCTGGTCGCGGAAATTGTTGCCGCGAAAGGTGGTCACGCCGGGAACGTCGGCATAGTATTCGGGGAACTTGAAGGCAATGGGTTCGGGGCTTAGATATTCAGGAGCAATCGTGCCATCCACTTGGATGTCATATGTGAAGTTCACGGCGGTCGGGTCGCTGCCGGCCATATATGCGGCGCGGAAGGTTTCCCAGGGCGCGGGCGGTTCGGGTGTGGGCGTCGGTTCGGGTGTGGCTTCCGGTACGGGAGTGGTCGCTGTATTTTGGCCATCCCCCGCTACGGGCGAGCTAGGATCGGGCAGGGCTGCCACCAGCGGCGTGGTGGGCGTGGCCACGTCGTTTTCCATGTAGCCCAGCAGATTGAGGACAACATAAACAATGGCGGTCAGGGCAAATAAGGCCGCCAGGGTGATGATGAAGGTTTTTAGGAAGGTTTTTTTCATGTCAAACTTTCAGATTAATCCCTGCATCCTTCAATGTTTCGTTTGCACTTGTTCTTTTTTTAATACTGCCATCTACTGTAAAGGGTCTGTTCAAAATCGGAGTAAACCATATCTCATGATCCCCTTTGCCATATCGTATAAAACGACATCCATGTGCAGATAATATATTTTTAACTTTTCGGGTAAAATCCGCCATCAGGATGCCACCAATCTGAGTTTGTCTGTGCGTTCGATTTCAAAAGATAAGGCGACTTCGTCGGTATCGGCGCTGAGTGCGAGCATTTCCGGAACAGCCATTTTGACCCTTTCAATTAATGCGTCCAACGATCCGGATTCCAAGGTCAACCCAAATCTTTCATCCATTGATTTAGAATACCAAAATTTTTCTTCTTCGCTCCAAATTAGTTTAATCGTGCAGCTCATAACATACTCCCGTCATTAATATATACGCCGCTGTCATTAGCTTTTTTATCATACTACAACAGACAAATAATTACAAGCAGGGGTGAGTCGAAGTCAGGAGCTTGCTCCACGCAGCGAACAAACGTTCAAATTTTGGCAATTCTGCCAAAATCTCCACATCGGCGAAAAATATATGCTACAGTGTAAAAAACGCAAAAACAACCCGTCACCCCGCAAATCTCCCTCCCCGCAGGGGAGGAAAGTGCGGGGCCCCCTGAAAGTAACGTCACCCGCAGGGGATTCCGCATAAAAGCGTTGCGGAATGACGATTACCCGCAGGGGATTCCGCATAAAAACGTTGCGGAATGACGATTACCCGCAGGGGATTCCGCAGAAAACGCGAAGCGTTTTACAAGCATTGCGGAATGACGAAGAAGGAAGTAGGGACGATGCACCCCGGTCGTCCGCCAGTACAAAAGGAGGCCCACCATGAAAAAACTATCACGCACATCCAAAAGAGTAGTAGCCATCGCCATTGCCCTGTCAATGGCTTTAACCCTGGCCCTGGACGGACAGATGTTCACCACGCTATCCTACGCCGATGAAGCGGTCGTGGAACACATGAATGAAAGGAGCAGCGAGGAAACGCTCGAGTTGCAATCATCCGCCAGTGATAAAAGCGATGATTTAAATTCAAATGACGAAACAAACGGAACAGATATAATAGAAAAAACAGACGTGAAAACAGAAGAAACAAACGAAACAAATACGGAAGAAGCAACAGACGAAACAAATGTAACAGACGAAACGAATGTTACAGGCGAAGCAAACCAAACAGGCGAGACAGAGGAGATTGCGCCCGAGCAAGGCGCGGGAAGTCAAGCCCGCAATGACGAAGTAGGAATAACAGAAGAAACAGACGAAACAAACAAAACAGACGAAACAAACGAAACAGGCGAAGATGAAATAAACGGCTTCCTCGGCTTCGCCCCCGCCTCAGCTAGCTCCACCATCACCGCCTTCGCCGCCCTCGAGGACGCTGAGGCGAACCTCTACCTCCCGGCGGGCGGCCCGCTCACCTCATACTACGAAAAACTCCCCAAGACCCTCACCGGCCTCTACACCGACTTCGCCGGGGCCGAGGACACGGTTTCCATCCCCGTGAAAAATATGTCCAATTGGTCGTCTTCACCCGTCTTAGCTCCCGTGGAAGGCGTCTATATCTTCACGATCACGGCGGACGGACTCGACCTGCCCACGGACTTCGAACTGGCGGCTGACATCAGCTTCCCGACCGTCACGCTCACCATCGGCGCAGCCCCCGCCCCCGAACCCAGCACCTTCGACATCGCCGATCACCTGATCGTCAACGCTTCCGGCGTCATCACCGGCTTCGTCGCCGCCGGCGCCCCGACGGACATCACCATCCCCGTCCAGGTAGGCGGCATCACCATTACATCCATCGGCGCCAGTGCCTTCAGCGCCCAGGGCCTCACCAGCCTATCCTTTGAAGACGGTAGCCAGATCACGACGATGGGCAACTATGCTTTCCAGAATAACCCCATCACCGCCATCACCAACCTCCCCGCCACCCTGAAGACGATCGGCAACTACGCCTTTTCAGGGACCCAGATCACGGCCATCGAGCTGCCGGGCAGCGTGACCGCCATCGGCATCTACGCCTTCCAGAACTGCGGCCAGTTGCAAAGCATCGACTTATCCCAGCTGTCGCTCACGACCATTTCGCAATACACCTTCTCTTTGTGCCGGGCCCTGACTGACATCACCCTGCCCGCAGGCTTGCGGACAATCGAAGCCTCCGCGTTTAGTAACACCGGCCTTGATTACATAAAAATCCCCGCTTCCGTCACCACAATCGAGCTCGCCTTTGGCGGCTTTAAGAGCGGGGGCGTCATCGACCTGCCCGACCATGCCCTCGGCAGCATAAGCGGCGCTCCCTGGAACGCGACTAACGCCACCATCCGCTGGCAGCCGGCCGCTGGCGACGGAGTCTTCCTCTTTGAGCCGACCAGCGGCCTCATCCTCGGCCTCGATGAAGACTACGACGACGATGGCAGCATCACCATCCCCGCATCTATCGGCGGTGTGCCCGTCTTGGGCTTTTCCCCCGGGGCCTTCAACACGACCCACGCCCGCACTCGCATAAAGAGCGTCGTCTTTGAAATGCCGACCCAGATCAGCGAAATCGCGGCGGATACATTCCGTAACAATACCCAGCTCACCCGCGTCACCCTGCCCGCAGGCATCACCGCCATCGGCAACTACGCTTTTGCTGGCGCCAGCCGCCTCGCGAACATAAACCTGCCGGAGAGTCTGGGCAGCATCGGCGCGTATGCGTTCAACAGCACCCGCATCACCAACGTCGTCTTGCCGGAGGGCATCACCACCATCCCGACGAGCACATTCTCGAGCAACAGCAGCTTAGTCAGCGTCACCCTCCCCGACAGCCTGACCAGCATCTCGATGACAGCTTTCAACGCCACCGGTTTAAGGGAGGTCAGCATCCCCGCCGCCGTGCAAAGCATTGGCGCCCAGGCTTTTACCGAAAACAATAACCTGAAGACCGTCACCTTCAAGGGTGCGGCGATAAGCAGCATAGCTGCCAATGTCTTTTCCCGTTCCGTCGAGGATATCCATCTCCCGGCAAAGGCCAAGGACAGCATCAACAATAGCCCCTGGGGCGCGGTGAATGCCCGCATCCATTGGCAAGACGGCACGGATGCGCCCGTCAACGTCACGGATGAGAGCGGCGAGTGGAGCTTCAACACCCAGACCAACACCATCATCGCCTATCTCGGCCCGGTCGGTGCGGACGTGAATCTTGTCGTCCCCGTCAGCCTGACCTATGGGGACAGGAACTATGCCATCACGGACGTCGGCATGACCGGCGACGGCTCCATCGCGCGCATCATGGCCGGCGGCAGCACCCTGGGCAGCGTAAAGATACCCGAAGGTATCACGCATATCAATGCCTACGCCTTTTATCAAGTCAAGATCGGCAGCCTCGACCTGGGCCCGACGGTGACGAATATCGGAACCTACGCTTTCAACCAAAGCGGTATCAGCCATCTGGCCCTGCCCGACAGCCTGATCGGCATCGGTACGTATGCTTTCGCCAATAATGCCCTCGCCGGCGAGATCACCATCCCCGGCAACGTGACCAGCCTGAATAACGCTGCTTTCTCGGGTAACCCCGGCATCAGCGAGTTTAGCGTCCTCCAATACCGCAACCAGCTCGGCGACAGCGACTATAAAAAAGTGGCCGCCGCCGTCTTGAACGCTGCCCCCTGGGGCGCCGCCATCGGCACCCCGGTCTTCTTCGCCGACGACACCCGCCCGCTCCATGAACACACAGTGACGCTGTCCCCGGATGCCCGGAGCGCGGCGATAGGCTTAAAAGTCAAGACCAACGTCGACTCCCGCATCAATGACATCGCCGCCGCCCCCGCCATGCCGGCCCTCACGGATGTGAGCCTGGCCGCCTCGGGCGCGAACTGGTCGACAGCCACGATGAAGGTAACGGAAAATGGCACATACAGTTTCGTCGTCACCTACCTGGGCAGCGAGACCTACCCCATCAACATCAGCGTCGATGTCATCCCTGAGATATCGACCGTCACGGGCATCAAAGACCTCCCCGCCGACGTCCTGGCCCAGAGCCACTACATCGGCGCGCAGGTATCGGACTTCGATTTACCCGCGACCCTGACCGGCGTGTATAGTACCGTCAATGAAATAAACATCCCCGTCACCTGGACGGCCTCCCCCGCCTACGATGCGGCCACGGCAGGAACCTATAGCTTCAGCGCCAGCCCCGGCGAGCTGCCGGACGGCTATGAACTGGGCGGCGCCCTCACCCTCCCGGTCATCAGCGTCACCTTGAAAGACGGCGTCGCGAACCTGGCCGAACTGACCGAGGCCCTTGCGGCCATAGATGCCAGCGACCTCACGGCGGCCACCCTGCGCGTCAGCCAGACCATCCAAGTCGCCAGCACCGCTACCTTGGAATCGGCCATCCCCGTCACCCTGACCGTGGCCGGGAACTGGCGCCACTTCAATATCAGCAGCGGCGGCAACCTGACCCTGGATGACGGCCTCACCCTGACCCGCGCGGCCGGTTACAGCGGCACCGGCGGCGGTGTCGATATCCGCGGCGGCATCTTCAATATGCAGGGTGGCGAGATCAGCGGCAACGGACTCTTCGCAAACGGTGGCGGTGTGTGGAATCAGGGCGGCACGTTCAACATGGACGGCGGCGAGATCTCCGGCAATGCCACGAACGATAATGGCGGCGGCGTGTACGTAAGTAACGGCACATTCACGATGAGCGGCGGCACGATCAGCGGCAACAGCACAGGCACCGATGGCGGCGGCGTGTACATCGTAGAGAATAGCACCTTTAGCATGAGTGGCGGCATAATCAGCGGCAATGCCACACATGGGGCTCACGGCGGCGGCGTGCACGTGAAGCAAGGATGTACATTTAACATGAGTTCCGGCCGGATCGTAAACAATACGGCAAAAGACCAGGCCGGCGGTGTACATTTGGCTGGTGGCATATTTAACATGAGCGGTGATGCCGAGATCAGCGGCAACAGCGCCCCGAAAAACGGCGGCGGCGTCTGCTTCGACCGCGGCGCGACCTTCACGATGAGCGGCGGCAGGATTTTCGATAACAGTGCTGCTAACGGCGGTGGCATACAAGGCGCGAACAGCGGCACCACGCTCAATATGAGCGGCAATGCCGAGATTAGCGGCAACACCGCGACAAACGGCGGCGGCATCTATATGCGCGACAACGCCACGGTATCCATCACCGGCGGCAGCGTCACGGGCAATGCGTCGACCCTCGGTGGCGGCATCTACCATGACTTAAGTGTCGCCCAAATCGCCCGGCTCGCCAACCTGAAAATCAGCGCCAGCGTCGTCTTCGACGGCAATACCCAGGCCGACACCCCCCTGGACGGCGGAAAGCGCCTGAAGGAAACATCACCCCTCTACACTTACTATACGGAAAACATCTTCGCCACCGACTGGAGCCATGGCTTCACGCAGGGCTACAATGGCCATGACATCGGCTTCACCCTGGCCCTCATCAATGCCGACGACCTGGAAAGCAAGCTAACCGTCAGCTTCGCCTTAAATGACGGCAGTGCTTCCATGATTGGCAGCGTCAGCCTGTGGCCCGGCGAGAGCCTCGGCGCGGCCCTGCCCGCCGACCCGATCCGCGCAGGCTTTAGCTTCCTCGGCTGGAACACGGCAGACGACGGCACGGGCGATGACTTCATGGCCGCCAGCGTCGTCAGTGAGACCATGACCGTCTACGCCCTCTGGGAAGTGGAAGAGATTGAGAGCATCCCCCACCCTGACAACTGTGATTGTGACGACTGCGACCCCGCAGGCGACGACGAACATGAGGACGATTGCGACTGCGACGACTGCGACCCTCCTTGCGAAGATGACTGCGAGTGTGACGAGTGCGAAGCAGCCCGTGGCGACGACAAGCACGACGAAGACTGCGACTGCGACGAGTGCGAAGCAGCCCGCCAACATGACGATGACTGTGACTGTAACGACTGCGAAGCAACCCGTGGCGCCGAAGGCGACGACGGCACCGAAGGTGACGATGAGCACGACGATGACTGTGACTGCGACGACTGCACGGACGATAGCGACGGCAATACCGACGGCAATGATGATAACACTGGCGACGGTGACGACAATACCGGTGGCGACGACGACAATACCAGTGGCGATGATAGCACCACCGATAATGACGATGACAAAAATAATGGCAAGAATAAAAGCAAGAATAAAGACGGGAAATCCCCTGTAGGGACGCCCCCCTCCAGTTCCGTCACCCCGCAAATCACTAATGCGGGGCCTCCTGAAAGTAACGACACCCTTAGCAGGGGATTCCGCATAGAAGATTTGCGGAATGACGAAGAAAACGGCGACACCCCCGTAGGGGCGACCGTCCCCGCAGGGGACGATGTCCTCGGTCGCCCGTTATCGCAGGATGACGAGGCCGGTACATCACAGGACAACCCCATAGGAACCACCGCCCCGGTCGGCCACAGTGCAAACAGCGATACCGCCATCGACATCAGCACCCCCGAGACCCCCCTCGCCGGCCTAAACAACCTACTGGGCGAAAACGGCATAAACTGGAACCTGACCCCGATACTGGGCTGGGTGTTGGCAGCATCGGCAGCCGCCTCCATCTGCTTCCTCATCCTCCTGGCCAGACGCAAGCGGATGCAAGAAGAAAGTGAACAGCAATAGATAGCTATGTAGGGCGGGGGCTTGCCCCCGCCGCCGAAAGGCGATAAAACCTCCATCCTCTTGACTTCTTTAAACATAAACTCGACTGCGAAAGCAACGTCCCCAGGAGAAATGGCGATTGCTTTATTTGCGTGTTTACGTTAAAATATATACGTAGAAAGGCATATATGTATATGAATAAACGAAAGATACTTGCAAGAAAGAAACGGTGAGGCGAAACCATACCAAATCAAGCAATTCTTGGCACTAATAGAAAAATACAATCTAAAATTGGAGGACGAAGAATGAACCATTATCATATCAATGTATTTTATAGCGTAGAGGATGAGGCATATATTGCTGATATTCCTGATCTTAGGCATTGCAGCGCTTTTGGTGACAGTCCGGAGGAAGCATTGGCGGAGGTGTTGGTAGCGCAAAGGCTGTGGCTCGAGGTAGCGAAAGAAGACAATGTAACGCTGCCCAAACCCCAATACCGTCCCATGATATATCAGACACTTGTTGGATAAATCGAGGTGAATGTTCACACATACACCCAGTTTCCCCGTTTATACCAGATATGCTATAATATACCCATGAAACCAAGAAACATCACCCCCCACGCTATTATCCTTGCCGCAATCATACTCATTTTCGGCGCGGGCGTCATTATTTTGCTGCGGTGGGATAAGGGCATTCCATCGGACTACGACCCCAGCCAGGTATCGACGGATTTTGAGACAGAAGCCCTGGATTTTATCATGCCGCCGGACGAGGCGTGGCAGGCGCGGGCAAACGACGGCCCCTTAAACATTCTGTGTCTGGGCAACAACCCCTTTAGCGATGAGCGCGGTGCATACGGCCTGGCGGAGCAGATAGGCACATTGACCGGTGCCACGGTATATAACGGGGCTTTTCCCGACACGACCATAGCCACGCGGCGCAGCAGCGAAAAGGCCACAGATTACCTCAGTCTATATTTTGTGACGATGGCGCTGATAAACAGAAAATACAACTATCTGGAAAGCGGGGTGGCACTGAGCGAAAACCCGGCCACCGTGGCGGCGCTGGATGTCCTTAGAGGGCTTAACATGAAGGAGATGGACATCATCGTGATAATGTACGATTCCACGGATTATAATGAACGCTCCCCCGCCGACAACCCGAGCGACGCCCACGACATATACGCCTACACCGGGGCGCTTCGGACCTCGCTAGAGGCCATCCGGCAATATTTGCCCCATATCCGCGTCATTTTCATGTCGCATACATACGCCCGTTATCTGGATGAGAACGGCACGCTCCATAACGGCGCGACATATGATCTGGGCAACGGTACCCTGCCCCACTACCTGATTTTGGGCCAAGATACCGCCATAGTCAGCGGCGTGAGCTTCATGGACCACTACTTTGGCAGCATCCATGAGGGAAACTACGCAGACTACATGAGCGACCACATGCACTTAAACGCGGCCGGGCGAGGGCTGCTGGCCGAGCGGGTGGCGGCGGTGATTGCGGACTGAGGCATTTGTGCTTTTTGGGGTCGTATGATATACTTTCCACTAAGGAGACAGCCCATGAACAGAAAACATAAAAAACCGAAAAAACGTAATATATATGAACAAGAGGCACGCATCACGGCTGTAAGCGACGTGGAAGAGACCGCATACGATGACGGCGACGACACGGAATACTATGGCGACGACATTGATGTGGAAGATTACGACGACGCGGACTACTACGACGATGGCGATGATGCGGAATTCTACGATGATGGCGATGACGACGGGGAATACTACGACGGCGATGACGATGGGGAATACTACGACGAGGATGCCTATTATGACGACCGCGATGAGGATGAGGACGAGGACGAACCCGATGCCAACCTCTCCTTCTTCAAAAGACTTACGCCCGCCGACTACGCCGTCGCCATAACAGGCGTTATTGTTCTGGCAGTGGCGCTGATTTCCGCCCATATCTTCTTTGGCAACCGTGAAACCCAGGAGCAGCTGGCGGAATATGGCAACATGGGGATGCAGATTGATGACATCAAGGTGATTGGCGGCGAGGGTCTTGTCGCCATCAGAAATGCCGAACTTACCAGACGGATTGCGGCCGAGGCGAAGGAGCATGAGGAAGAAGAACATATAGAAGAAGATGCCCACATTGCCGTGGAGATGGACCTGTCTTCCATCTACAAGGACTTAAAAATCAAATTTGCCAGCAAGAAAACCGGCCGCCTGGTCGCCAATGCGCCCTTTGAGGTGAGTGTCACCGACCCTTACAAGCAAACATCCACCTATGTGAATGAAAAACGCGATGGCCTGATCCATTTAGAAGATATTGCCGCCGGCACATACGAGGTGGCAATGATAAAAAATGAGACGCTCCACGACTATGACTTTGACACGGAGCCCATGAAGATTACCGTAAAGGCCGAGATTGAGTACAAAAGTGTGGATGTGTCCAACGAAATCAAAAAAGAGTCCGAGGTCAATGTGGCCGCGGAAGACACGAAGGTGACGCCGCCCGATGAGGAGGTGACAAGGGACACCGTCGAATGGGTGGAATCGACGCGGACGCTAATCGGTGAGACCAGTGGCGTTGAATATGTGGAAGTGCAAAAATCCACCATAAACGATCCGGCGACAGCGGTCAAGGCCACCTTCCGTGATTTTAAACTGCATATAACAGCACTGGCCGGTAACGAGGATGACCCCGAAGCCAGCCCCAGCCCGGAGCCGGAGCCGGACCCCAGCCCGGAGCCCAGCACGACTCCCGATCCGGAACCCAGCCCCTCCCCCAGTGCCGCTCCCAGCCCGAACCCTAGTCCAGACCCCAGCCCGAATCCCAGTCCGAGTCCTAGCCCGGAACCCACCCCGGCTCCCAGTCCTATACCCAGCCCGAGTCCCAGTCCATCGGTGTCACCCTCACCGTCGCCTTCACCCGGCCCATCGGCATCACCCACCGCCAGCCCGGCCGACCCCAAGCAGGACACCAAAACCCCCCTAAGCACCAAGGGCAAGGAAAAGGTCTATGTTGTGAAGGGCAGTAAGTATGTGGAGGCGGTATCGGCGGATTATTACACGGCGAATAAATTCTATGTCCAAAGGAAGGTCAGCATTCCGATATACCGCTATACCGGCTGGCAGGACATAGATGGGCAGACCTATTATTATGATAAAAACGGCAAGTATGTCACCGGCGAGCAGATAATTCAAGGAGCCAAGTACTTCTTTGCCAGCGACGGGGCCCTGGCCAGAGGCTCCGGGCAGCGCGGCATAGATGTCTCCAAGTGGAATGGCACGATAAACTGGAGCGCGGTCAAATCCGCGGGCTACGACTTTGTCATCATCCGCTGCGGTTATCGCGGCTCGACCACCGGGACCATGATAGAGGATCCGACCTTTAAGACAAACGCCCGGGGAGCGATTGCGGCGGGTCTTAAGGTGGGCGTGTATTTCTTTAGCCAGGCGATAAATGAACGGGAAGCGGTAGAGGAAGCCTCGATGACCATTTCCCTGATTAAGGATTTTCGCATCACCTATCCGGTCTTTATCGATGTGGAGGGCTCCGGCGGCCGCGCCGATGGCCTGGGGCGTGCCGAGCGGACGGCCATATGCCGCGCCTTTGCCCAGACAGTGCAAAACTCCGGCTACACGGGTGGCATATACTCCAACAAGGACTGGTACACCAACCGCATAAACGTGCGGGAGCTGACGCAATATAAGATATGGCTGGCCCATTATACCGCCCAGACAGATTACAATATCACCCGTTATGATATGTGGCAGTATAGCCACCGGGGCTCAGTGCCGGGCATATCGGGCAATGTGGATTTGAATATCAGTTATTTGGGGTACTAGCGTGAACTTCGTTCACGCCGCAATGTACGTAAAACGCTTCGCGTTTTCTGCGGGGCCCCCTGAAAATACCGTCACCCCGCAATGCTTTAATGCGGGGCCCCCTGACTCAGGGAACACCCCTCCCCGCAGGGGATTCCGCATAAAAGATTTGCGGAATGACGATGAAGGCAGGGGATCCCGCATAAAAGATTTGCGGAATGACGATGAAGGCAGGGGATCCCGCATAAAAGATTTGCGGAATGACGATGAAGGCAGGGGATCCCGTATAAAAGATTTGCGGGATGACGGATGAAAGGATTACGCATGAAAACATACCTGATCACCGGCGGGGCCGGCTTCATTGGCTCAAACTACATACACTATATGCTGGATAAATATGGCGCAGCGATAAACATAATCAACCTCGATGCCCTGACCTATGCCGGCAACCTGGAAAACCTAAGCAGCATCGCCGCGCACCCGGCCTATGCCTTCATCCACGCCGACATCTGCGACGCAGATAAGATAACGGCCGTTTTTAATGAAAATGACATCGACATCGTCGTCCATTTCGCCGCCGAAAGCCATGTGGACAGAAGCATTTTGTCACCCGATGTCTTTGTCCGCACCAATGTCCTGGGCACGCTCAATATGCTGAATGGGGCGCGCGCGGCCTGGGAGCAAGCGGACGGCACATATCCGGCCGGCAAACGCTTTGTCCATGTTTCCACCGACGAGGTCTACGGCTCGCTGGAAGCAGAGGGCACATATTTTTACGAAACGACCCCCTACGACCCGCACAGCCCCTATTCCGCCAGCAAGGCCGGGGCTGACATGCTGGTGAAATCCTATATGGACACCTACCGCTTCCCCGCCAACATCACCAACTGCTCCAACAACTACGGCCCCTATCAGTTCCCGGAAAAGCTCATCCCCTTGATGATAAACAATGCCCTGGCCGCCAAGCCCTTGCCCGTCTACGGCGACGGGAAAAATGTCCGCGACTGGCTCTATGTCATGGACCACGCCAAGGCAATAGACTTAGTCTGCGAAAAGGCCCCCCTCTTTGAAACCTATAACATCGGTGGTCATAACGAAAAGCAAAACATCGAAATTGTGCGGACCATCCTGGACAGTTTGCGGGATATGCTGCCGGACGATGACCCCCGCAAGACCCACATAAATCACGATTTAATCAGCTACGTGGAAGACAGAAAAGGACACGACCGCCGCTACGCCATCGCCCCGGACAAAATCCAGGCCCAGCTGGGCTGGCAGCCCGAAACCCCCTTCGCCGAGGGCATCAAAAAAACCATCGCCTGGTACCTGGCCAACAGTGCCTGGCTGGAGGGCGTCACCAGCGGCGAGTATAGGCACTATTACGAGAAAATATATGGAAAGGAATACACTAGATGAAAGGAATCATCCTCGCCGGGGGGGCGGGAAGCAGACTGTACCCCCTCACCAAGGCCATCAGCAAGCAAATCATGCCGGTCTACGACAAACCAATGATATACTACCCCCTGTCCATCCTGATGCTCGCCGACATCCGCGACATCCTGATCATCTCCACCCCCCGCGACCTGCCCACCTTCCAGGACCTCTTTGGCGACGGCAGCCACCTGGGAATGAACTTTTCCTATGCCGTGCAAGAGACGCCCCGGGGCCTGGCCGATGCCTTCATCATTGGCGCGGACTTTATCGGCAATGACCGCGTCGCCCTGATCCTCGGCGATAACATCTTCTACGGCCAAAGCTTCTCCCGCGTACTGCGCGAAGCTGCCGCATACGAGGACGGGGCCACCATCTTTGGCTACTATGTCCGCGACCCCAGCGAATACGGCGTGGTCGAGTTTGACCGGGCGGGCATGGTCCTCTCCATCGAGGAAAAGCCTGCAAAACCCCGCAGTAACTACGCCGTTCCCGGCCTGTATTTCTACGATAACAGCGTGGTGGACATCGCCCGGAACGTAAAACCGTCCGCGCGCGGCGAGATAGAAATAACCAGCGTCAACAATGAATACTTAAAACAAGGACGGCTGCGTGTCCTGACCCTGGGGCGGGGCTTTGCCTGGCTGGATACCGGCAACCACGACCACTTGCTGGAGGCCGCCAACTTTGTCGCCGCCTTCCAAAAACGCCAGGGCCTGTACATATCCTGTATCGAAGAAATCGCCTATAAACACGGCTTCATCGACAAAGCACAACTGCTGCGCCTGGCAGAGCCGCTCGGAAAAACCGAATACGGTGTATATTTAGGCGAAGTGGCAGAGGGGCTGTAGCATGCTCAAATACGCCATAAGTACGGCAATCTTCATATGCGTTGCCATATTAGCGACAGTCGTCTACCTGAACTGGCCGCAAGTGGGGCGGCGCCTGGGCTTTATCGAAGGCCCCGGCGGCAATGGGCCGCAAACACAAAGCATGGACACAGAAGAAACAGACAGCCAACCGGCAGGACTCATGTTTGGCGCGGACCCCAAAGCCTTTTTGCGCGATGCCGATTTTTTTGAAGGCACGGCGGATGACGCCCTGACCAGCATCACCGTCACCTATGGCAAAACCGCCAACCTCGTCCTCAGCTCGGTGGAACGGGACCTGCGCATACACATAGTCGATATACTGGGCAGAAATATCAGCGGTGAGGAATTTTCCGTCTTGGTGGATGGCACGGAGTACCGCGACACGGATAAAGACGGCATCATCTTAATCCGCCCCATGCGGGCCGGAGAGGCGATAGTGATATTGAATCCCCAGCCAGGTTACAGGACGCAAACAGAGCCGGCCGTGATCAACATCCGCCAGCAGATAGAATATGTGGCCATAAATGAACTGGATTTGATCATTCTCAGCGAGAGCCAAGTAGATGAAAGCATCGAAGACACCAGCGAAAAGGAAGCCGACGAAGACCGGGGCGCGAACGAGTTTACCGAGCCGCTGGGCTCGTGGGCGGGAGCGAGGTTTGGCATAGACGTATCGAAATGGAATAAGGAAATAGACTGGCATAAGGTAGCGGCCGCCGGGGTGGAATTTGCCATCATCCGCGTGGGCTACCGTGGCTGGACCTCCGGCTCGCTGGTGGAGGACCCGTATTTTCAGAGGAATATACGCGGGGCCACCGATGCCGGCATAGACGTGGGCATAT
>Ga0099364_10001673_pt1 | contig 36254 bp, 22 predicted proteins | sample TergutTh196P3_FD_73070 | JGI IMG/M metagenome (GOLD analysis project Ga0099364, IMG submission 73070) | Microcerotermes parvus P3 segment gut microbial communities from Pointe-Noire, Republic of the Congo - Th196 P3 | ecosystem: Host-associated > Arthropoda: Insects > Digestive system > Gut ... | reverse complement strand
GTTTATGGAAGTCCTGCACAACAACGAATTGCAAGTTGTCAGCAGAAAATTGACCAAAGAAGACGAAGAAGAAATCAGCAGGGCAATAGCCGAATATAAAGCAATGCGGAAAGAAACCCCTGCCAGAGAAGCGGTTTTAGCCTAAACCCAGGTCACGCATATGGTCTGGTTACGCTAGGGTGTCAGGCACCGAATTTTCATAGCATTTCATTGGTGAAAAAGAAAAAAAAGGAAGACCCCCCATTCTGGTCTTCCGGAAGGTCGGCAAGCCGCCTTAATGGTGGGTAGGGCCACAAGTTACCGTACTGCCCCCGGTGCGCCCGGCCATGTTCGCGGCTGACCGTTAAAGTCCAGTGCCGGCATAGTGTCCGCTTGGTTTGCAGGGATATGCCCGCGCAAAGCTTCCAGCGGAACAAAGTCTGCGGTGTTGATGAAAGGCAGAGTTGTGTTATCGGAGAAACCTGTTATGTCCTTAAACTCTGCATCACCTGCGGTCCCCGCAGCCCAGCCAGATAATGCTCCCGATCCATATCCCGAAGCCGTGCCAAAGGGCACATCTACCACATTATAACCGCTGGAGTTCATGACTGAACTGCTTGTAGAACGCACCACATGATAATTAGCGCCGTCGCTGGTATTTTCATAGAACACATTGCCTGTTAATTGCAAAGTGCCAGAGTTATTAATCGCAGCAGCAGGAGATACAGTAGATATGGTACTATTCTTATAGAACGTACAACCCCGCACTGTTAAGTTTCCACTATTGCTAATCGCACCGCCATTAGCAGAATCCGCAACCTCAATCCTGTTGCCGCTAAAGACGCATGATTCTATGGTTACTGTTGCTCCGCTGCTTATGTTTACCCCCGGCCAATTTGCTGTTGTTCGCACACTGTCCTTAAAGTGTATCCCGCTTATATGCGCTTCTATGCCGGAAGCGGCTAAACGCAATAAGCCATCCTGCCCTGATGAAGTTACTACCACGCCTTGCCGCCCAGTTGTGCCGTCCGGCAATACATTGCCTTCTATGCGAAAACGTACGCTTCTCGTTAATGACAGTTGCCCGCTTAATTGTATATTGTTTACACCCGATGCAAAACGGATAATATCGCCGTTTTGGACATTGGCAAGGGCATGACGCAAGGTTCCGGGGATATTCCAACTATCTGCTGCACCGTTGTCTGAATCAACTGCAAATACTCTTACAAACACCGCTTGTATATCGGTGTGTTGATTGGGAGTAAATGTCCGCTCGTCATCTTGCCCGCTAATGACAGTGCCGTTTTGTAACCAGTGCGAAAAGGAGCCGTCTTGAGTTGCGGCAGCCTGCACCGTAACCTGCCCTGTATACAAACCATCGGCGGGGTTTGTTGCTGCGGGTGTTATGCTTACAGTGCCAAGCTCGCTGTTATTCGCTGTCAATCTAATATAATAACCGCTGCCTTGCGCCGCATCCTGCACTGCTCCTGCTGCTGCGCCATTACTTATGGGCTTGCCGTAAAAGTCCAATGACGGATATTCTGCGGGCAAAGTAACAAGTACATTTAACGCGGCAGAGCCGGACAAGAGCCGGAAACTTGCAGGTGATATTGGCAAATTGGCAAAATCTGTACCTATGCTTTTATCCGTACTTGCTCCTTCCCAGCCCGCTTGAGTCGAATCCGTGCCAAAGGGTACATCTACCACATTATAGCCGCCGGAACTTACGGCCGCAGCGCCAGTCGAAACACACACCACCGGATTTGAACCGGTATTCCCGTAGAATATATTCCCCGTTAGGGTCAGGCTGCCGGAATCGCCGTTGGTATAAATCGCAGCTCCGCCAGCAGTTACAGCGGTAGCAGCGGTACTATTTCCGTAGAAGGTGCTGCCCCGAACTGTTAGGTTTCCATTGCTGTTGCGAATGGCTCCGCCGAGAGCAGATGTACTCGTGTTCCTGTTGCCGCTGAAGATACATGATTCTATGGTTGCAGTTCCGACTGTATCCACCATCGGTCTATATATCTCGCTGTCCTTAAAGTGTATGCCGCTGATATGCGCTTCTATGCCGGAATTACTTAAAGTCAGTAAGTTCTGAGTATTGCCCCATGTTATCAACTTATTCCGAGTCAGCACCACACCTTGCCTCCCAGTACCGTCCGGCAATACATTGCCTTCTATACGGAAGCGTACACTTCTGTTTACTAACAATTGGCTTTCTAATTGTATTTCGTATACTCCGGCAGCAAAGTAGATGATTTCATCGTTTTGGACATTGGCAAGGGCATGGCGCAAAGTTCCTACCGTAATTTCGCTTCCTGTGCCATCGCTTTCTTTATCAACTACCAAAGGCATTCGGATAAATACCGCTTGTATATTGGTATGTTTATCGGGATTAAATGACCATTCGGCTGCTTCGCTAACTTCAACCCCGTCTTGTTCCCAATGCGAAAAGAAAAAGCCTTCGTTTGCCACAGCCTGTACGGATACCTGCCCTGTATACAAGCCGTCATCATTTGCTGATGGTGATGATGATGTTATGCACGCACTGCCGAAGGTGCTGTCATTCACCTTTACCCCGACATAATAACCCTGTGCCGCATATTGCACTGCACCCGGCGCAGCACCGTTACTTATGGGCTTGCCGTAAAAATCCAAGACAGGATAGTCTGCTGGCAGTGCTGGTATTATAGGCATCTGCGATCCGCTGCCCATAAGCGGGCGAAACGTTATGGATGATATGTGCGGCATATCGTCTATAAATGTATCTCCTGCAACCCCCTCAGTCCAGCCGGCAGAGCTATTATTTCCTGAAGTACCAAAACGCACATCTACTATGTTATAGCCGTTGGAAAAAACTATGTTTGAGGTGTTGTTTTGAACAAATACAATCGGGCCAAGACCGGTATTCCCATAGAACACATTGCCTGTCAAGTTCAAGCTGCTGTAATTTCTTGCATAAATAGCGCTGCCTCCGCCAGAATACGTAGCCGCAGTACTGTTTCCATAAAACGTACACCCCCGTACCGTGAGATTTCCCTCGCTGTAAATAGCTCCGCCGGCAGCATCCGCATGGGTATTCCGGTTGCCGCTGAAGATGCACGATTCCAAGGTTACTTTTCCTATTACCGACAACGCCGCTGTCATTGCCTCACTGTCCTTAAAGTGCATACCGCTGATATGAGCTTCTACGAAATCGCCTAAATGCAGAAAGCGTTCTACGCCTGATGAAGTCAGTACAACACCTTCCCGCGCAGTGCCGTTCAGCAATACATTGCCTTCTATGCGGAAGCGCGCACTTCTGTTTACTGACAATTGGCTTTCTAATTGTATTTCGTTTACGGTTGCGGCAAAACGAATCACATCCTCGTCCTGGACATTGTCAAGAGCCTCACGCAAAGAGCCTTTACCAGAATCGGCATCGTTTGTTACCTCTGTTATTTTTTTTACCGTTACCGTAAATACTTTGCTAAAGTTTTGGTCTTTGCCTTCCCCATTGCGGACAATTGCCGTAATGCTTATTATTCCGCCATTTGCAGCGGTTTCTATGGAAGTGCCGTTAAGCGTTGCCCCGGTAGTTCCGGCATCAAAATCAATCCATTCTATGTCTTGGAAAGATGCATCCTGCGGCATCACGCTTGCTGTACTTAAATCAATGCTCTCTGTGGTAAATACTTCTTGGGGCACACCTGCAATATCACTTACTGCAATAAAGGCTTCTACGGTTATCAGCTCGCTTGTTATGGAATTGTATCCTTCGGCTTCTACTGTTACCGTATAAGTTCCGGCTTCGTTAGGCGTAAATGTTTCATCGGTTTCCCCTTCTATGGGACTGTCGTTTTTGTTCCACTGAAAATTAACCCTTACGCCGTCATCTTGTTCTTTTTGCGTAGGAGCATACGCTGCAGTAAAATCGGTAATTGTTGCTGTGCCGCTTTCCGGCGTAATGCTTATAGCCCCTTCCAATGTGGGAAGACGGCTATCGTAAACTTCTACATAAAAAGTATCTTCCCATTTTTCCTGATAAACTATCGTTACAGGTATTTGTCCGGTTTCCTGTGAAGGAAGCCCTTCTGCTGTTATATAACTGTTATCAACCACGCTTGTAGAAGCATTGTCATACACTGCTGTTACAATCATGCCGGTTGTATCCAGCTCTTCGCCCAGATCGTAAATCATTTTGTCAGGTGTTTTTGTTACCTCTATACCTATAATTTCCGGTTTAGAATGTTGTCCGCCCGGCTGTTTGCAGCCTATAAATATCACGCCAAAAAAAAGCGCAAAAACTGCCATACGCAAGAATATCTTTTTCATATATTGCTCCTTTATAGTATTTTGCCATACACAGAGGTAAGGTGTAAAGTGCTACGCAACGCATCAATGTCAGACGCGAACCCCATTCAATATAGTGAAGTTATAAGCTAAGAGCCAGAAAATTTAACGGAAAAAAAATAAAAAAAGGCAATGCAGGGCTTATATAAAATTATTGCATTATGATATAATCTTATTAAGCGTACTCTGATTGTACGTTTAATTTAAACTTTTGGAGGTTTACAATGGCAAGCGTTTATTTTTTACAGATAGACGGAATTGAAGGGCAGGCTTCGGATGCAAAGCATGAGAAATGGCTGGATTTATTGAGTTTTTCTCACGGCTGCATACAGAATATTAATGTCCAGGCATCATCGGATGTGCAAGGAAGGGGACAGTATCTTCCCTTTACCTTTACCCACTCTGTGGACAAAGCTTCTCCCAAACTGCAGCTTTCCTGCATGAAAGGCGAAGTAATTAAAACAGCAAAGTTTGAATACTGCCGTGTTTTGGGCGGCGCCCAGACACCTGTATACGAACTTACCTTAAACAGCGTCCGTGTTGCACGGGCAGAGGTAAAGACGGTTAACCCTAAACCGGACGATCCGGCTTCCCAACAGCCTGTTGAGGAAGTAGAACTGGTAGCTGCTGAAGTTATCGTTAAAGTAACCCCCATTAAGCCCGACGGCACCAAAGACGGCGCTATCGAGACCAAATGGAATCAGGTGACCAACAGCTAGATGTCTGTCTCTGCGCATAACAGCGACGGAACAGCCAAAGAAGATGTCCTGTATAAACCGTTTACCCTTAAAAGGCTGACGGATCATGACCCTTCCGAGCAATCGGAGGGGTCAAGGACTCTTATTACTGTAAAACAACTTAGAGAAGATGTTTTTGATAACATTGATATGTTATTCAATTCCCGCTCGCATGCCTCTATGAAAGATCTAAAAGGTTATCAGGAGTTGGAAAATTCTGTACTAAGTTTCGGCATAAGCGACTTCTGCGGACGGCAAAGTTCAACTTCTTCCCGCGAAGCCCTGCGGGAACATATCTATGAGCAAATACGGTTTTTTGAGCCGCGTCTTGACCCTTCATCCATCATTGTTGAATTTCAGGATAAAGGATCTGATACTTCTTCCCTTGAATTTAAAATCAGCGGGAATATAAAAGTAAAAGAGGTGAACGAGGAAGTTGCATTTATTTCAAGGCTTAACCTTGAATCAGGAGGCGCGGATTTGCGTCTGGATACATAACTTAAGGAAAATATCATGGCAAAATTAAAACGGATACAGCTTTTTTCTAAACTTAATACCAAAGCATATCATGCTATAGAAAGCGCCACCATACTTTGCAAAACCAGGGGAAACCCTTATGTGGAACTGATCCACTGGATAAACCAGATCATTCTGGGAGAACAGACCGACTGGCATGAAGTTATACGGCATTTTTCCCTTGACGAGGCTAAACTTGCCAAGGATATGATTGCCGCCCTTGACGCGCTGCCGCGGGGGGCATCTTCCATATCGGATTTTTCCAACAATATACAGGTTTCAATTAAGGAAGCCTGGATGGTTTCTTCCCTTGTATTTAACGAAGGAGCTATCCGTACCGGGCATCTGTTATGCGCTATTAAACAAACACCGGAACTTGCCCGCATATTGCATGATGCAAGCAGCGAGTTTGTAAAAATTAACGGGGATCTTTTAACGGAAAAATTTATAGATATAGTAAAAGATTCTGCAGAAAGTTCTGTTGCAGTCGCAGCCGGTGAAAGCGCGGCTACAGGCCAGGCAGGGGCAATGATGTCAAGCGCCCACATGGGAAAGGGCGAAGCTCTTAAGCAGTACACTACGGACATGACCGCCGAGGCCGCAGCAGGTAAAACCGACAATATCGTAGGCCGTGATGCGGAAATAAGACAGGTCATAGACATACTGCTGCGCCGCAGGCAGAACAACCCAATAATCACAGGGGATGCAGGGGTAGGGAAGACAGCGGTAGTTGAAGGCTTTGCCCAGAGGCTTGCGTCAGGCGATGTGCCGTCCTCACTCAAAGGCACTCAGTTGCTTTCGCTTGACATGGGGCTTTTGCAGGCGGGCGCCAGCATGAAGGGCGAGTTTGAAAACCGCCTAAAGCAGGTAATTGAAGAAGTGCAGGGGTCGGAAACGCCTATCATCCTTTTCATTGACGAAGCCCACACGATGATTGGGGCGGGCGGGCAGGCCGGGCAGAACGATGCCGCCAACCTGCTTAAACCGGCATTGGCAAGGGGCAAACTGCGCTGCATTGCCGCAACCACTTATCAAGAGTACATTAAATACTTTGAAAAAGACCCCGCCCTAAACCGGCGTTTTCAAAATATCATCATAGACGAACCGGATGACGACAAAGGCACGCAGATGATGCGCGGCATTATAAAAGCCCTCGAAAAACACCACGGGGTTACAGTGTTAGACGAAGCACTTGGGGCATCGGTTAAACTTTCAAGGCGTTACCTTCCTTCGCGCCAGTTGCCCGATAAATCGGTAAGCATTCTGGACACAGCCTGTGCCAGAGTAAACTTAAGCCAGAGCGCCGAGCCTGCCGAGTTGGAGTATTCAAGACGGCGAATAGAAGCTATAGAACTTGAGATAGAGATTCTGAAAAGGGAAATTTCAAGCGGTTTGGACCACGGTGAAAAAATTACCGCCCTTAATGGCGAACTGGAAAAGGAAAATAAAAACCGTGATGCAATCAACGAACGCTTTGAAAAAGAAAAAGTGCTTGCGGCGGAAATCAATGCGCTTAGGGCTAAATTAGAAGAAGCTTCGTCCGAAGAAGGCCCGGATGCTTCAATTACAAGCGAATTGGAAAGCAAACGAAAAGAATTATCCGATTTTCAGGGGGAAAACCCTCTTGTGCTGCCCCAGGTGGATACGCAGGCGGTTTCTGCGGTCATCTCCGAGTGGACAGGCATCCCGCTGGGCAGGATGGTCAAAGACGAAATTAAATCGATACTGAGTCTTGATGAAGAGCTAATGGCAAGGGTTATAGGGCAGGATCACGGCCTTAAAATCATTGCCAAACGGGTTGTAACAGCAAGGGCCTCGCTTGCAGACCCGAACAAGCCCATAGCCGTTATAATGCTTGCAGGCCCTTCTGGGGTAGGCAAAACAGAAACTGCCCTTGCCCTTGCCGAACAAATTTACGGCAGCGACGAGCAGATTGTTACGATTAACATGAGCGAATTCCAGGAAGCCCATACCGTATCAACCCTCAAGGGGGCGCCTCCCGGTTATGTGGGCTACGGCGAAGGCGGCGTTTTAACCGAGGCTGTTAGACGCAAGCCTTACAGCGTAGTCTTATTGGACGAAGTTGAAAAGGCCCACCCCGATGTGCATGAAATTTTCTTTCAGGTTTTTGACAAGGGGCAAATGGAAGACGGCGCCGGCAGGCAGGTGAATTTCCGCAATACATTGATTCTCCTTACAACTAATGTAGGAGACCATGTAATCGAAAAGCTCTGCACCGATGAAGACAATCTGCCCGACCCCGCTATGATAGAAGAAGCTATAAGGCAGGATATGTCGAGGGTTTTCCCTGCGGCGCTTTTAGGCCGGCTTCAGATTGTACCTTATTACCCGCTGGGGAAAAAAGCCCTGTACTGCATAATCGATCTTAAATTAAACAAGATAAAAAAACGGGTGGCGGAAAATTACTCGGCAGAACTTGTCATTGAAGACTCTGTAAAGGACGAAATTATCAGGCGCTGCGACAATGCCGCGTCCGGCGCGCGGCTTATAGATGCTGTTATAAGCAACAGTCTGCTGCCGGAAATAAGCGCCGAATTCCTTCGCAGCACCCTGGAAGGCAAACGCTTTAAGAAAGTCCTAGCAGAAGCAAAGGACGGGCAATTTAGCTATAAATTTGAAGATTGATTTAGCTAAAAGCTGCACGATGAAGGAGATTTCTTGAAACTTCGTTTCAAGTTCGATTAAAATGTGCAGCTAAAAGCTGCACTATGAAGGAGATTCAGTTATGACACCAGTTGCTACTATCGCAAATCTTACCGCCACGGGCGATGTAATTTTGGGGCCCGGCGCCTTGACAACAATGGTAAAAGGACTTCCCTGCGCCTGCATGGGGGACCTTGTAGCAGGGCCTGTCTGCGTAACAGGCGCTATCACCATGACCACCGCCATTACCACAATGGCAAAAGGCAGACCGCAGGCCTGCATAGGAAGCGTTGTAACAGGGGTTTCCGTTGTCGGAGTTCCTGTAGCGACCTCTGTTTTGGTCTGCCCCAATGTTAATGTAATTGTATAGGAGGTAATTTCCATGCCGGAAAAAGCAAACTTGAGCCTTTCGCTTAAAATAGCGGGCGGAGGATACGAAGATTTTTTTCCCTACGAACTAAGCCTTGAAGAAGGTTTTTCCCGTGTTTACCGTGCGCAGCTTACGGTTTTTACAAAAACCCGCAGGGAAAAAAAGGAACTGCTTGAGCTTCTCGAATGTAATGTTTCGCTTGGCATTTCTCAGCGTATAGCGGGAACGTCTGCTGTCCGCCAGCGTTATCTGCACGGGATTATTACCGGCATAAGCAGCCTCGGAGCGGTAAGCCGCGGGGGAAGCGCGGAATCTTACCGCCATATAATCACCATAGAAAGCTGCCTTGCCCGGCTGCGACATACCAGGCTAACCTTTCCCTACTATAAAAAAACGCCGCCGGTTATAATCGAGGAGATTCTGGATCGCTATCAAATACGGGGGGAATTCTCCGACAAGTACGTTAATCGATCAAGTTTTATTAAAAACCTTATGTTTGAACAAACTGATATTTCTGATTTGGATTTTATTTATAACATTATAGGAATGTACGGTATTTCATGGACATTCGTCCACGAAAAGGCGGCAGACGGCAGCCTTGGGACAGCGCAGCTTGATTTTTCCGAAGGAAGCCGTTTCCCTCAGCCCTTTTACGAATACTCGGACAAGCGGAAGATAAGCGAAATTGAACAGTTCGATTTTCTGGATTATAATGAATCGAAGAATATATGGAAGATAGACAGTTGGCATATGGAAAGTACTATCGGCGTAGAGGGAATGGAAGTAAGCGCACCTTACCCGCAGACAAATTACGGCTCTACGGAATGGCGATGGGGCGATGTTCAGCCCGGCAAGCGCTATTACAATTACAATATGCTTTTTCACGGTTATGAAAGAGGAACGCCTAAAGAGGAAATTGATGCGGATATAAAACGCATACTCGAAGCCAAAAGGGTAGCCCTTGCCGCAGAACGGGAAAACTGGAAAGGCTGTGCGGAAAACATTGCATTAATGCCCGGCCTTATCTTTGAACTAAAGCATTTCCAGGGGGCAAAAGACGATACGGTAATCAGCGCTATGGTAAGGGATTCTCGCCTGCACATCCGTTCCCTGTGGCCACGTGACATGGCAGCCCCTCCAGACGGCAAAGAGCCGGGGGAACTTGTGCAAACTGAATTTAAAGCTGTAGATTGGGGTAAAGATTCAGAAAAACGTTTTTGCATGACCAATTTTACACAAGGGTAACAATGAAAAAACTATTTAGCGATGAACAAATAAACACAGGGCGGCAAAGCGAGCTTGATTGGGCAAGGGGCTTTGCTGTTTTTTTCATGATTCTGGTGCATGTAAAATTGGAATTGCCGGGTTTCCCTCTTTCAAATTTATATTCAAAAATACTTGAATTTGCAGGAAGCCCCCTTGCGGCTCCTGTATTTATGATACTTTTGGGTGCAGGAATTGTATACTCGAGAAACAAAGAGCCGAAAAAACTAGCAAAACACGGATTATTATTGCTTGCTTTGCATTATGCGTTAAATTTTGGCGCTTTCGGGCTGCCGAATTTAATAAAACTTATCCAAACCGGGGATGTACAATACAGAGATGCTCTTTTCCATTACACGTTTGGCGTTGATATCCTTGCCTTTGCGGGAATAACTTTTCTGTTCTTTGCCCTAATGGAAAAATTAAAACTGGAAAGTATTCATGTGGCATTTACCGCCCTTGCCCTTGCTTGTTTAAATTACCTTTTAACTTGGCTTATGAATACATTCTGGTCTGGCCCCGCCCCCGGGCTTTTTATAAGGGCCAGCGAGTATTCCTATTTTCCGTTTTTATCATGGATAGGTTACCCTGTTATGGGTTATATTTTCGCAAGGCATTTAATAAGGTGTACCGATAAAAAACGTTTTTACAAATACCTGTTTGCTTTTTCGGTTTTAATCACTGCAACCATTACACTTGGTTCCTTTAAATATGATTTTGATATTTGGAGCATGCATTTCGGGCCGGAAGAATATTACTATCAGGACTTTATCCAGTATATCCTTGTAGGAGGAATTTGTTTTTCATGGATAAGCCTGTTATACACAATTTCAAGTGTGAAAATATTTGGCTTTGTCGGAAAACTGCTTGCACGCTGGAGCAGGAATGTAACGGCTATGTATTGCGCCCAATGGCTGATCATCGGTTGGTTTTCAATAATGGCTCCAAGCCTTTTCCCTGAAAGCCCCGTAATTAATTTTGGCATAGGCATCATCGTTGTAATTCTTTCCGACATAGCGGCTGTACTTTACAAAAAATTGACAGTTAAAAGACGCGGTTTGAAATTATAATCCCTATTCATGGGAAATATCCTTTCTCTTTATCATTCGGACAATTCCTTTAAGCTGCCTGTCTTTTGTGATAAAAAGCAAAACCGCCCCAAAAGAGAAAAAGACCGCAGCGTTAATTATAAGAGGCAGGCCCAGAGCAATAATCCGTGCGTGGCCTTGAAACAATCCGGTCAGCCAGGGGGTAAGAAAAAACAAGGGCACAACCGCAATGCCTGACATCAGCAAGAGCTTTAATGTATAAATAAGCGAAGATCGAATAACACGACTAATTGCTATGGCAGGGTTTTTTTTCAAAAAAGCCACCAGTAAAATTGTATTAACGGCGCTTGAAATGCTTAGAGCAAGGGCAATCCCCCAGCCTCGGTAAGGGCCTACAAGCAAAGAAGCAAGAATAATATTCACCGCAAATGAAACTATTCCTGCAAGAGTCGGCGATTTGGAATTGCTTTGCGCATAAAATGCAGGGGCCAAAATACGGTTAAGCGCAATAAAAAACAGGCCCGGCATATGGCCTGCAAAGGCTGCAAGCGTTAGATTTACAGAATTATCATCAAAACTTGCTCCCTCAAAAAGAAGGCGGATCAGAGTATCTCCCTGGGAAAGCGAAAAAAATGTAATGGGAATTGTAATAAGGGCAATAACATTCATTGCCGAAATAAGCTGCTCATTAAATTTTTCCCATTTCAAAGATTTTGCATATTCTGCAAGGTTGGGCAGCAGCACTGTCCCAAGAGAAACGGCAAATATGCCCAAAAGCAATTCCTGAAGACGCAGCGAATATTGCAGGCTCGAAACCACGCCTTCCCCCGAATTTCCTGCAAGCGCGGTGGAAACCAAATCGTTAATTTGATAAGCCGCCATTCCAATAATGGTCGGGCCGATAAGCCGCAGCACCTTGCGGGTGCCGGGGTTGTTAAAAGCCTTTTTTAAGGACGTGAAAAAAAAGCGTGTGCCGGTTTTTAAAACAAAAGGCAGCTGAATTGCCGCTTCAAGAAATCCGCCGATAAGAATGCCGTAAGCCATTGCCCTTGCAGGATTTCCCGCAATGTCTTTCAGAAAATAAGCGCTAAGAATGACAACAATGTTCAATAAGATAGGCGCAAAGCCTGTCGGGGCAAAAATATGGTGGCTGTTGAGAATCCCCTGAAACAGGGCGGCAATGGAAATAAACGCTAAAAAAGGAAACATCACCCGTGTAAGCAGCACCGTTTCGTCAAATTCTTCCATGCCGAACAAGCGGATTATTAAGGGAGCGGCAATTACCCCTGCCATTACAGCAAGCGTTACAAAAAAAGTAAGAAAGGTAAAAATACATGAAAGGAATTCACGGTTTTTCTTTTTATCATCGTTAAGAAGATATTCTTTGAAAGTAGGGATAAAAGCAACTGCAATTGAACCTTCTGCAAAGAGGCGGCGGAAAAGGTTTGGCAGCATAAATGCCACGGAAAAGGCATCTGAAAGGGCGCTTGTCCCCAAAAACTTTGCCTTTGTCATTTCGCGTAAAAGGCCCAGCACGCGGGAAACAAGAGTTAAAAACGATAAAACAGTACCATGACGGAACAAAGCCCTCTTGGATAAATGTTCTTTTTCCACATTTAAATTATAACATAAAAACTTAAATTTATGTTAATATTTACCCATGGATATAAGAGAAACATTGCAAAATTTATGGGAAAATCATTCGGATGCTGTTTTGCTGCTTGCAAGAAATATAGTAGCATCAATACTAATACTTGTAATCGGTTTTTTCCTTACAAAAGGAATTAAAAGGTTAATTAAAAAAACCACTTTCTCCAAACTGGACGGGGGAGGCGCTATTTCCGCATTATTACGGGCATTTGTCCGTTACGGGATATTTTGTATCTGCGTAATAATGATCCTTAATATTTTCGGGGTAAATACAACCAGCCTTCTAGCCCTTCTTGGAGCCGCCGGTGTGGCAGTAGGCCTTGCATTAAAAGATACGCTGGGAAATATTGCATCCGGAATGACGCTCCATTTTTTAAATACCGCCAAGAAAGGGGAATTAATAGAATTTGGCGAATACTTGGGCACTGTTAAAGAAATAAATTTATTTACAACAATTCTGGAAACGCCGGACGGCATTTTAATATCAGCGCCTAACTCCCGCATTTTAGGCAGCCCCCTAAAAAATTATACCCGTAACGGAAAACGCCGTATGGAAATATCCATAGGTATAGCTTACTCGGATTCTGTTGACAGGGCTTTTTCTGTAATGAACGAGATAATTGCATCGCAGCCTTTGTTTTTGCAGGAACCTGCCCCAATGGTTATTTTGCAGTCAATAGAAGCCCATTCGGTAAAAATTACCATCCGCGCATGGACAATGGTCGATGACTACTGGGATACCTACTGGCAAATGACAAAAACGGTAAAAGAAAAAATCGAGGCTGCCGGTCTTCATATACCGCTTCCCCAGAGCGAAGTAAATATTGTGTCAAAAGATCATTCATAAGCTTTCGGCCCCGGCATCATTTTTTAATGCACCACACTGCATAAAGGGGTATGCTTTTAATCCCCTTTTCAAAACCGAAATTTTTGGCGGAAATACGGATTGCCGTTTTAATATTATATTTTTTGCAAAATGTCTCCAAGCTTTTTGCTTTCGTGTTTATATTGGCTTTAGCTTCGATGGGTACGATTGCATCTTCCTGTTGTATAACAAAATCAAGTTCGGCTGTGTTAGTACTTTCCCAGTAATACGGCCTAATTCCATTTGCCGCCAGTTCCCCTGCCACAAAATTTTCGGTCAGGCCGCCTTTCATTTCACCGCCGAATGTGCCGGCAAGTATCGCAGCGGGGGAAATATTGCTTTTTGCTGTCAACAATCCAATGTCACTTAAATACATTTTAAATGACAGGAAGTTTTCATAAGCTGCTAGCGGCATTTTGCCTTCGTTTACTTTGTTTATTTTGTGAACAAGGCCTGCTTTCTCAAGCCAGTGGATAGCCAATTCATAATCGTTTGCTCTTGCACCGCTTTTTATAAGGGCATATTGGAATTTCCTGTTTTCTTTTGCCAGTTGCGAAGGAATGCTGTTATACGCCGAAATAATACGCATCGCTTCAGTTTTGGTGCAGTATTTGGTCATATCGTTTGTATACATTTCGTAAATTGCCAGTTGTTTTGCCTTGACAAAGTTAAAGCCTAGCAAAGAATTGGCGTTATGCGCATCTCCGTTTATATATTCTTTTACACATTCGGGCATGCCTCCGACAATAAGGTAACGCCTGTATAATTCCAAGGCTAATTTATGCATGGCATCGGACAGCGGTTTGTTGTCGTTGAATGCATTCTCGATCATATTTACAAGTTTTTTTTTATCCAATGCCAAAAGGAATTCCTTAAAGTTCATCGGATACATATTCAGCATATCTACTTTGCCAACAGGGAATGAGTATTGCCTGTCGCGGTATAAAGCCAGCCCCAAAAGGCTGCCCGCGCAAGCGACATGGTATTCGCCGGCAGTTTCATGTATTCGCTTTAACGCCGTGATTGCCGCCGGGCAGGATTGGATTTCATCAAAAATGATCAAGGTGCTGTTCGGTGTTATCGTTTGCCCTATAAGCTCGCCCAGTTCAATAAACAGCATTTTTACATCGGACACGCCTTTTTCAAAAATGCCCTGCAACTTTGGGTCATTTTCAAAGAAAAAATAAGCGACATTTGCATAATTTATTTTACCGAACTCCAACAGGGTATAGCTTTTGCCAACTTGCCTTGCCCCATACAAAATAAGCGGCTTTCGGTCTTTTTTTTTCTTCCATTCCAGAAGGTCTTTTTCAATCAATCGCTCCATAGTAAGATTATGGCACAGTTTGGCTATAATTGCAAGCATTTTCTACACTTTTTCCATAGGAAAAAGTGTGATTCGCCCTTACATGGCCTATATCCGTTACTATTTTATACCCTGCTGATTTTACCCTGTTTTCAAGGCAGTTACGGCATTCGGCGGCTTCTTCGCCGGTACAAATTTTATTGTCGTACAGTTGGTACTGTTTCCTGTATTTGACGGGGGAAAGATTGGGCATGACCACATTTGCCCCGGCTTTTAATCCCATTTCGCGCCCGTTTATGTCAATTGTTCCCAGGGCAGTTGTCGCAGGGATTAATGCAAAGGGAAACATCAGGCGTATAATGGCTATTAAGCTAAGGCATTTATTAAAATCGCCGTTTGGAAAATTCTTAAAAGGCGTGTTTTGGTGTGAAATGTAGGGTCCTATTCCTATCATGTCAGGCTGTAGTTTTTGCAAAAACCGCAAATCTTCTATTAAATAGCCCGTAGTTTGATAAGGTGAGCCGACCATAAACCCCGACCCGGTCTGATAGCCTATTTCTTTTAAATTATGCAAACATTTTTTTCGGTTTTCAAGGCTAAGGCTTTTCGGGTGGAGCTGCGCATAATGTTCTGTGTTTGCGGTTTCGTGGCGCAGCAGATAACGGTCTGCCCCCGCGTCAAACCAGGCTTTATAGGTATCGCAGGATTTTTCGCCGATAGAAAGAGTGAGTGCGCAGTCAGAGTATTCTTTTTTTATTGCCTTTACAATTTCTGTTATTGCATCATCGGAAAAATAATTGTCCTCGCCGCCCTGCAGGACAAAGGTGCGAAAACCAAGCCCGTAACCGTTTTTGCAGCAAGACAGAATATCGTTTTTATCAAGGCGGTAGCGCTGCAAAGATTTATTGTCCCTGCGAATACCGCAGTAAAGGCAGTTGTTTTTGCAGTAATTTGTAAATTCAATTAAACCTCGTATAAAAACATCTGTTCCATAGTGTTCCCTGCGGACAAAATCCGCCCTTTCAAAAAGCCCCTCTTGATATGAGTCATTTTCTATCAATGTTTTCAAATCACTGTCGGGCAAATCCTTATCTTTACACAGCCGCTCAATCAATTTCTTCATTTTCCCCGATGCCTCCCCCTGCGGTCGGCGAGCGAGCTTCCCCGATCCCCGATCTAATGATCGTCCCGCCACCAATTACTGTATCGCCGTCGTATAACACGGCAGCCTGCCCATTTGTTATTGCCCGCTGAGGTTCGTCAAATTCAATAATGACATCGTTATGCGATGTCTGATATGCAGTTGACCATTGTTCGGTCTGATTATACCTAATTTTTGTTTTAACGCGTATGGGGCCGTTTATCTTTTCATAAGCTATACAGTTAAAATCAGTTAACTGCAGTGATTTGCCGAATAATTCTTTATCATCACAAAGTATTACAGTATTGTCTTTTACATTTTTTGAATGAACATACATCGGTTTATTAAGGGAAAGGCCAAGCCCGTAGCGCTGCCCTATGGTATAGCGGATTATCCCTTTATGCCTGCCAAGAATTTTCCCCTGCAAATCTACAAAATTGCCGCCTTCATACATTTTCCCCGTGTACTGTTCAATAAATTCCGCATAACTGCCGTCACGCACAAAGCAAATGTCCTGACTGTCATGTTTATCCGCATTTATAAACCCCTGTTCTTTTGCAATGCAACGCACCTTAGGTTTTTGGAGCGTGCCGAGGGGGAATATAGTATGAGATAACTGCTCCTGTGTCATGGCATAAAGCACATAGCTTTGATCTTTTGCTTCATCTGCCGCTTTTTTTAACAGAAACCGCCCGGTCTCTTCGTTGTACTCAATTCTGGCATAATGCCCTGTTGCAATATAATCAACATCAAATTGCTTTGCCATTAACATCAGTTTTTTAAATCTGACAAAGCGGTTGCAGTATATGCATGGGTTAGGCGTTGCGCCGTTTTGATAAGCCTCTATAAACCTGTCTATAACCTGTTTTTTAAATTCATCTATATAGTTATTTACATAAAAAGGTATGCCGATTTTATCCGCCGCATTTTGCGCATCTTTTACATCATTTAAAGAGCAGCAGGTTTTTTCACTGCTAATTCCAATGTCATCATTGGTAAACAATTTCATTGTAATGCCTATGCAGTCATACCCCTGCTGTTTTAAAAGATATGCCGCTACAGAACTGTCTACGCCGCCGCTCATTGCAATTATTGTTTTTTTATTCATGTTGAATACTCAATGTCATTATAACATATTGATGCGGTGCTTGACAATTTTTAATTAATCTAATAGATTAATATGTATGTTTCATTTGTAAGATAAGCAATGAGGCATGAAAAATTTAACCACAGGGGACACAGAACACGGAGTTTGTTGTATCAAAATCTTTTCTCTTCCTTGGTATCCTCTGTGTCCTGTGGTTTTATTTATAAAAACTTGTGAAAAAGCCGGCTCGTATTGTGTGTACCTTTGGTACGAAGACAAATACCTTACCAAAACAAGTGCCGTTGGCACTTGATGAGCCGGTAAAAATAAAACAGCCTGACGGCTTATAAGCGGTCAGGCAAATACAAGGAGTTCTTTATGTTTATGAAAAGAAACTTACTACGGAATAGCATAATTGCTATTATTGGCATTCTCGCTTTTATTGGGTGTGCGACACAAAAAGGCGTGATTGGAGATTGGCAGGACATTAGTTCTTTGGACCAGCTTGTTGGCAAATGGGAAGGGAGTATAAATATACAAGTTCCCTATGATGAAGAAAATTTCGTGCCCGAGTCTTCAATAGAGATTAGTATTTCTATTGAATATGCCCAAGGTGCCCAAGAAATTTTTGGCGAGATGAAAGTGGATATGGATAAGTTGGTATCCGATATGCTGGCAATGGGGTTGGAAGCCGGCATTTCAGAAGAAGAAATTTCTAAAGACCTTTTATGGGCTACGTTTCTTGAAGGAGCCTCTGAAGAATTGGAAGGTTTTGTCATTGGTGACCAATATTATTTAACTTTAGATTTGTCAGGCGATGCAGAAGAAGCATTACAATCTGATGATGAAATAAAATTGCAAGCTCATGTGAACGGCACTCAGATAAGATTAGTATTATCAGAAACTCTTTCATTTGGATTTGGAGAGGAAGAGTTTAAAGAACTGGTATTAAACAAAAGATAAAAATAAAACAGCCTGGGCTTGTCCGAGAAGTTGGTTACTTCTCGGACACCCCTAGGCAAAAAGGAGAATATTTTATGAATGAAGAAAAAAAGAAAAAGTCTAATCTTGAGCTTATAACAGTCATTCTTTTGGGCGTAACGGCTGTGGCAACCGCTTGGGCATCATGGCAGGGAGCATTGCATGGAAGCCAGCAATCTCAAAAATACACAAACTCTACTCGTTTGACTGCCGAGGCCAATGCCGACTGGAGTGATGCAACCAATATTATGGCACGGGATATGAATATTTGGAATCAGATTATCGGCCTTATTATTGACAAAGAGTTTGCTGAGGGAAAAAACAGCAATGATGAAATTGAAAAAATTGAATTTAAATTAGGTATGCTCATGGAAAACAACGTAGGCGAAGATACGGCGTTTGCGCAAGCTATTGAATGGGCTTTGGATGATGAACAGGATGGTATTCCGTCGCCTTTTAATAACGAGGAATTTATTGACTCCTATTTTGCTGAGGCTAGAGCTAAATTAGAAGAAGCTGAAATTATTATGGAAGAAGGCAATAAAAATAATACCAACAGCGACAATCAGGGGTTGGTATCCGTGATTTATGCAGTTGTCCTATTTTTATTGGGCATTATGTCTCCTTTCAAAGAAGAAAGAACCAAGAAAATTTTGCTGGCAATATCTCTTGTAGGATTCCTTGCCGCAACAGGTTTTATGCTGACAATACCGGTCGTGCTTCCATAAATTGCAACTTCTTGTATGTAACTATCATATATTCTAATAGTTTAATATATATGTTTCATCTGAAAGAGAATTAATTGCAAATGAGCAAAATGAAAATTAAAATATACAAAAACAAGGAGTTCTATATGAAAGAACAAAGAAAAATGAAGAAAGAAAAAAGATTGGGGATAGGGAGCATTTGTTTTTTGCTTTCTCTTTTCACTTTTATCTTGTTAGCGTGCGACAATGGAACAACGCCAAGCACAAGCGACCCTATCACCAGCCTTACCGCGCTTGAAACGGCGTTAAGCGATGCCAATGCGGCAAAGGACGGGGTGGCAACCAGTGCGGACGGGGAAGATGTGCACACTTCGCAGAAGTGGGTAACGCAGGCGGATTTGAACACACTGAACGCGGCGATTGCGGCGGCAGAGACGGCTAAAACCAACTCCACGACGCAGACGCAGATAAACAATGCGGCAAAGGCACTGAATGACGCAATCGATGCATTTAACGATGCAAAGACGGACGGCAAAAGCGAGACCGCCCTCGTCTATACCGCACTTGATACGGCAATCAACGACGCCAACGCCGCAAAGGCCGAAATCCAAACCAGTGCGGACGGTAGCGACATACCAATAGAGGATGAATGGGTAACAGAGGCAGTTATGGAAGCCTTTGAAGATGCAATTGAAGCGGCGCAAACCGCACGGACATCTGCCACGGAACAGGGGGAGATAGACAGTGCCGTAACCGCTCTGAACGAGGCAATCGGCGCATTCAACGAAGCAAAAGCGTTCGGCACAAAACCCACCGATTTCTACGGCACATGGTATAATACAGGGTGGTCTGAGAATGTAGAAATCACCGAAAATAAATTAGTCCTTACTAGTCGGGGAGCTGTATTGTATACCATTGAAGACCTTGTATGGACGCCTTTTGCCGGAGACGGGGACTATTCCACCGGCTATAAACTTACCGGAACAATTAGCGGTGATTTAGATCCTGAAGAAGATTACTGGTTTATACACAGCGACAAACAATCGCTTGCATGGTGGGACAGGGATGAAAGCCCTGCCCCTTGGCTTTACGCTATCTTCAAAAAAGCCGCCGACCCCGACCCCGGCTTCTACGACACATGGGTAGCTGAGTATGATAATTATGGCAGCCTCGTACGGATTACAGCCGTTCTTACAGCCGATACCCTTATAGTAACCACTGAAATTGAAGTAATAAGTTATTTAGATGAAGACGAATACACCATTGAAACATGGGTGCCTATAAGCCGCGACAACCCAGATTATCCAACAGGCTATACCCTGATGATTTATGACGAGGAAGATGATATTTACGATTTTATCCAGCTCTTCATGCACACAGACGGCGAAAGCGCACTCGTAAACTATTTTGTACAGGGCGGGATTGTTTTTGAGAGATGGATTCCCTGCTCTGATGGGCATACTTTTGGTGAAGCAAACTGCCCGGTCTGCGGTATCAAGTACAACTACACACTCGGCGAAGAAGGACCTGGCGGCGGCATAATTTTCTATATTGACTCTGAGGGTTTTAATGTAGAAGGCTATGGCAGTAAAGGGGATACAGGCTACTTTGCAGGATACAAAGCCCATTTCCTTGAAGTTGCGCCGGGAAACCTTGGTAAGAGAGCATGGGGAAATACTAACGAAACAGCTTATAATACATTAGTTGCAAACGGATTATCAACTTATAATGGTCTTTCTGATATTGATGATATTATAGGCAACGGCAGAAAAGACACCCAGATCCTTGTTGCGCATTTTGGTCAAAACAGCGACAATGCCGCACCAGGAGCCGCCGCTTATACAACAAATAACGGTCAAACTGCCGACTGGTTCCTGCCCAGTATTCAAGAATTGGGCTTGCTGCGTGAACAAAGAAATCGTCAAGGTATTGGAATTACTTCTGATTGGTGGTGGTCTTCTACGCAGAGTAGCGTAGACAGCCCCGCAGCAGCAATGGCTCGGGACTTTTCAGAAGGCAATAATTCAGGGAGCTACGGTAGCAGTAAGGATTCTGAAATGGATTGTATTGCCATTCGGGCTTTTTAAGCGAGTGAACAAGCCGGCTCGTATTGTATGATTGTCAAAGAATGAAAATGAAAAAACGCCAAAAATCAATGGCAGTGCAGATTTTAAGCCTTTTTATCGGTCTTGTTGTACTTGCTGTCGTAACAGTTTCCTTAATTTTCATGTTAAACCTTAACAGGCTTACAAGGCAGCAGCTTGAAATTCAAGCGCAGGTTACAATGCAGTATCTGAATGCGGAACTCCTGCGGGTTATGTCAAGCTATACCGATCTGGTTCGGACTTCTTCGTCTGTGGTAAATCACCTTATTGCAGGTGCCACAAGCGATGCTGCCCAAGCGGCCTTAGTGGATATGGCAGCCACGGTTCCCGATATTCTAAGCCTGTACTACGGTTCTGCAGGTTCAAGGTTTGCGCCGGAAGGTATTTATCTTGATTCCGATCTCTGGGAGCCTCCTTCTGACTGGGATCCGCCTAACCGCCCTTGGCATCAGGCTGCTATGGCTAACCCGGGTAAAATGATGATCATAGACCCTTATGTGGATTCAGATACCAATGAACTGGTTATAACCGTCGCCGTAACCGCCATGAACAACTCTGGAAACATTACAGGTGTAATGGCCGCCGATGTACTCCTGACTAAATTCGCGGAAATTGTTCTTGCGGGAAAAATTACAAGTGACGGGTCAACAGTTTTAATTGATACAGACGGTCTTTTTATAGTGCATTCTGATACATCATTCATGGTAGAAAAAAATCTTTTTGAAGAAATGCCTAACCTTGACATGAACGCTGTATTAAACAGCCAAGTAAATGTAATCATATATGACAATAACTATTACTGCTCTTCTCCTGTATACGGCACAAGCTGGGTATTGGTTTCAATGGGTTCGCTCAGGGAACTTCAGGATTCTTTTTGGTATATACTGCGATATATAATAATCACCGGAATTGGCATTGTAATTATTTCTTTTTTAGCAGCCCTTATTTTCAGCCGTACTTTAACAAGGCCGATAACCCGTCTATTTGGCATCTTAAAAGCAATAGCCGCAGGAAATTTTACCCAGCAAATTGAAGCAAAAGGCAGCAATGAAATTTCCCAAATGACATTGTTGTTAAGCGATACACAGGAAGGGATAAAAAGCCTGATACTAAACATTAAAAAAGAAGCTACGGCATTATTTGACATAGGCAACGACCTTGCATGCGACATGAATGTGACATCATCTTCGATGAACGAAATCACTGCCACTGTACGAAGCATCAAGAGCCGTGTATTAAACCAAAGCGCCGGCGTAACTGAAACCCATGCAACAATGGAACAGCTTATATTGAACATCAATAAACTTAACAGCCATGTAGAAAACCAAAGCCTCAATATATCGCAGGCTTCATCCGCCATTGAACAAATGGTCGCTAACATTAATTCTGTAACGGCAACCCTTGTAAACAATGCAGGCAATGTACAAAGCCTTAAGGATGCTTCCGAAGTTGGCCGTAATGGCTTGTCCGGTGTAGCAGCCGACATACAGGAAATTTCCCGCGAATCAGAGGGGCTTTTGGAAATTAACTCGGTGATGCAAAACATCGCAAGCCAGACAAATTTACTTTCGATGAACGCCGCAATAGAAGCCGCCCATGCAGGCGAATCCGGAAAAGGTTTTGCCGTAGTTGCCGATGAAATACGCAAACTTGCGGAAAATTCCAGCAAACAATCAAAAACAATCGGCACGGTTCTAAAGAAAATTAAAAGCTCCATTGACAAGATTACAAAATCCACAGAAAACGTGCTAAATAAATTCGAAGCCATAGACTCATGTATTAATACCGTAGCGAAGCAGGAAGAAAATATACGCAATGCCATGGAGGAACAGGGTATTGGAAGCGCTCAGATTCTTGAGGGCATAGGCAATGTTAATGAGATAACCCTTAAAGTAAAAAGCAGTTCCGCCGAAATGCTTGAAGGAGCCAAAGAAGTTATAACGGAAAGTGAAAATCTTGAAAATACAACAAAGGAAATTACATCGGGCATGAATGAAATGGCAGAAGGAGCGGATCACATCAATCAAGCAATGAATCATGCCAATGATATAAGCGACAGGAACCGCAAAGCCATAAGCTTGTTAATACAGGATGTTTCGCGGTTTAAAGTGGAGTAGGGGTACTGGATACCATGCAAACTGAATCATTGGGCATTGGGGGGATGCACTGTGCCGCTTGTTCCGCGCGGGTAGAAAATGCGGTAAAAAAACTTGAGGGGGTAATAACAGCTTCGGTAAATCTTGCAGCGGAAAAATTGTTTGTTGAATTTGACAATACCAAAACCCTTTCCGTAATAAAAGAGACGGTTATCAAAATGGGCTATGAAGTGTTGGAACAAAAAAAGGCAAACACTGTTGATGACAAATGGGAACGCAAGCAAAAAGAAATTAAATCATGGAAAAGAAAAGCCATAGTCGCGCTTATCTTTGCTGTTCCGCTTTTTTATATCACCATGACCCCTATGATGCCGTTTAACTGGCTGCCCTTTTGGAATGATCTTCACTATATAATGAAACACTCTCCCCTCATATTTGCAATAGTACAGATAGCTCTGACAATTCCTATTGCCGCAGCAGGGTATAAATTTTTCACTGTCGGGTTTATGGCTTTAATTCGGCGCAGGCCCAATATGGATTCCTTAATCGCCATAGGTACTTCATCAGCCTTGATTTACAGCATTTACAATACATATAGAATTATTGACGGCGATTTTGAGGCAGTAGACTTGCTTTATTATGAAACGGCAGGTATTATCTTCGCCCTGGTACTTTTAGGCAAAGCTCTCGAAGCTGTGTCAAAAGGAAAAACCAACGAGGCAATAAAAAAACTCATGGGGCTTGCTCCCAAAACTGCCATTATCATTCAAGGGGGAATCGAAAAAGAAATCCCGATTGATGAAGTTGTAACAGGCGATATTATCGTGGTTAAGCCGGGAGGAAAAATCCCCGTTGACGGCACGGTGCTGGAAGGGGTTACAGCCATAGACGAATCCATGCTGACAGGCGAAAGTATGCCGGTAGATAAAAAAACAGGCGATACGGTGTATGCTGCAACGATTAACACCACAGGGGCAATACAATTCCGGGCGGACAAAGTTGGAACTGATACCGCTCTGGCGCAGATTATAAAACTGGTGGAAGACGCTCAAGGCAGCAAGGCTCCCATAGCGGCATTAGGCGATAAAGTTTGTGCCGTGTTCGTTCCGGTTGTATGCGCTGCAGGGGCGGCGGTCGGGTTAACATGGCTTTTAACAACAGGCGATATTTCGCTTTCGCTTTCAATTTTTATTACTATGCTGGTCATTGCCTGTCCCTGCGCCCTGGGCCTGGCAGTGCCGACTGCAATAATGGTTGGCACCGGAAAAGGCGCAGAAAACGGTATATTGATCAAGGGCGGCGAAGCCCTGGAAATAACCCATAAAATTAACACCATTGTTTTTGATAAAACAGGGACGATAACGGAAGGAAAGCCTAAGGTAACTGATATTATTGGGGCTGGGGACTGGGAAGATTATTTTTTACAATTAACAGCATCTGCCGAGAAGGGATCGGAGCATCCTGTGGGGCAGGCTATAGCGGATGAGGCAGAAAAGCGGGGGCTTAGTTTGCTTCCTGTTACAGAATTTGCCGCCATCACCGGGCGGGGCATAAAAGCTGCGGTAAACGGGCAATCTGTTCTTGCAGGGAACAGGAAACTTATGGATGAACAGGGTATTTCACTTTCTGCATTGGACTCAGAATCCGACAGGCTGGCAGGCGAGGGGAAAACTCCGATGTATGTTGCGATTAACGGAATACTTTCGGGGATTGTAGCGGTTGCTGACGTGGTTAAAGCATCAAGCAAAACGGCAATCGAATGCCTGCAAAAGATGGGCATTGAAGTTATAATGATTACCGGAGACAATGCTAAAACCGCTGCTGCCATTGCAAAGCAGGTGGGGATTGACCGCGTTCTGTCGGAGGTTCTGCCGCAGGACAAATCCGCCGAGCTAAAGAAACTTCAAGGCCCAGGGCGGTTTGCGGCAATGGTCGGTGACGGCATTAACGATGCTCCGGCGCTGGTTCAGGCGGACATTGGCATTGCAATTGGCAGCGGCACGGATGCGGCAATGGAAAGCGCCGACATTGTGTTAATGAGAAGCGATCTTATGGACGTGCCAACGGCAATCAAATTAAGCAAGCGGACAATTCGCACCATCAAACAGAATTTGTTTTGGGCATTTGCCTACAACACGCTTGGCATTCCCATTGCCGGAGGGCTGCTGTACCTTTTTGGCGGCCCGCTGATGAATCCCATGCTTGCCGCCGCCGCCATGAGTTTAAGCTCTGTTTCGGTTGTATCCAATGCGCTAAGGCTAAAAAGGTTTAAAGCTTATGGAAAAGATATGATAGCGCTGCCTGCTGCAGCTTTATGGACAGAATAGGGGAATAAAAATTGAATAAGATAGAAATACTGGACACAACTTTACGAGACGGCGCGCAGGGGCAGGGAATTGTTTTTTCTGTAAGCGATAAACTTGCCGTGGTACAGGCTCTTGACGAACTTGGCCTTAGATGGATAGAGGCAGGTAACCCTGGCAGCAACCCCAAGGACATGGAATTTTTCAGGCAGGTATCCTCCCTTAAATTAACTAATTCTCAAATTTGCGCTTTTGGCACTACGAGGAAAAAAGGGATAAAGCCTAAGGAAGATGCCCTTTTAAAAAGCCTGCTTGATGCCGGGACTGAAACTCTTGTAATAGTCGGCAAAAGCTGGGAAATGCAGGTAAGAGAGGTTCTTAAGGCCAGCCTTGAAGAAAATATCCTTATGATAAGCGATACTGTTTTATTTCTTAAAAACGAAGGGCGCAGAGTTATATTTGATGCAGAGCATTTTTTTGACGGCTGGAAGGCAAATCCCTCTTATGCCTTATCTTCGCTAAAGGCAGCGGCGGATGCAGGCGCCGATTTAATCGTGTTATGCGATACCAACGGCGGATCTTTCCCCGATGAAGTTGTTTCCGCTGTAAATGCGGTAAAAGAAAATATTCCTCATGTAAAGCTAGGGATCCATGCGCATAACGATTCAGGGCTTGCCATTGCAAATTCAATTGCCGCAGTAAAGGCAGGCTGCGTTCATGTTCAGGGTACCCTTGTAGGTTTTGGCGAAAGATGCGGCAATACGGCTTTGGCTGCCCTGCTTCCAAGCCTTGAACTAAAACTGGGGCTGCAAGTTCTGCCGAAAGGAAACATGGCAAGGCTTGCAGCCCTTACCCGCAGAGTTGCGGAAATTGCAAATGTCCTGTTATGCGATAACATGCCTTATGTAGGTTCTCATGCATTTTCACACAAAGCGGGGATGCACGCAGACGGCGTTCTTAAAACAAGCAGATCTTTTGAACATGTGGACCCTGCGGCTGTAGGCAATGACAGGCATTTCTTGATGAGCGAGGCAGGCGGAAAAGCAGCAATTGCAGAAAGGGTAAAAAAAATTGAACCGCGTATTACGAAAGAACACCCAATGGCGGCGGTCTTGGCCGCTAAACTTAAAGAGATGGAAGCCCAGGGCTGGTCCTTTGACGGCGCCGATGCAAGTTTTGAGCTTTTGGCAAGAAAGGAACTTTCTTCCATGGAAGGGAGGGTCAGGTACAAACCCCTGTTTCAAATAGAGGCCTACAGGATAATGAACGAGCATCCCGCCCAAAACACACTGGCTTGTTCCAATGCCTGGGTAAAGGTGCTTGTTAAAGGCCAGCATGAAATTGCCGCCGCAGAAGGGGAAGGGCCGGTAAACGCCCTGGACAGCGCTCTTAGGCGCGCCCTTATCCGTTTTTTTCCAAGCCTTGAAAAAATAAGGCTGGAAGATTATAAGGTTAGGGTGATAGACGGCAATGAAGCGACAGCGGCAAAGGTAAGGGTTCTTATCAAAACAAGCGACGGCGTTAAAAGCTGGAACACCGTGGGGGTTTCTGCAGATATAATCGATGCAAGCCGTGCAGCCTTAGTTGATTCAATCGAATATAAATTAATAAGCGACATGGAAGTGCAAAATTAAATGCGCCCCTTTAAAGTAATATCGCCCTTTCAGCCATCAGGCGATCAGCCGCAGGCCATTGAAATGCTTGTCAATGGGATTAAGGGCGGGGACAATTACCAGGTTTTGCAGGGAGTTACAGGCTCGGGAAAAACTTTTACCATGGCGAAGATTATCGAAGCGGTGCAAATGCCCACGCTTATAGTCAGCCACAATAAAACTCTTGCAGCCCAGCTTTACAGGGAATTTAAAGGGTTTTTTCCAGATAATGCCGTTGAATACTTTGTCTCATATTACGATTACTATCAGCCCGAGGCTTATGTCGCAAGCCGTGATTTATACATCGAAAAAGACGCTTCCATAAACGATGAAATTGAAAGGATGCGTCTTTCGGCGGCCCGCAGCATGATGGAACGGGAGGATGTTATCATTGTGGCAACCGTTTCCTGCATTTACGGAATGGTTACGCCTGATGTTTATAAAAAAATGACATCTACCTTTGCAAAAGGCGAAACAGTAGATGTAAATTCGCTAATGCGGCGCTTTGTTGAATTGCAGTACGAGCGCAATGATGCCGTGCTTAAGCGCGGCTGTTTCCGCCGTCTCGGCGATACGCTTGAAATATACCCTGCATATATGGAAGAGGCCTACCGCGTTGAACTGGACTGGGATATGGTTTCCCGTATCAGACGCTTTAATCCAGTTTCAGGGGAAATGATTGAAGAACTTGACCGCGCCCTAATCTATCCTGCTAAACAATTTGTTATGCCGGCAGAAGTGATTCAAAGAGCATTAGGGGATATAAAGCAGGAACTTTCCTTGCGGCTTGAGTATTTTAACAGTGCCGGGAAAATTATCGAAGCCGAAAGGCTTAAGACCCGCGTTGAATATGATATTGAAATGCTGACGGAAATGGGGTATTGCAGCGGAATTGAAAATTATTCTGCAATTTTAGCAGGCCGAAAACCCGGCGAATCCCCCGACACCCTTGTAGACTACCTTCCCAAAAAACACCTAACCTTTATTGACGAAAGCCATGTAACGCTGCCTCAGCTTGGGGCAATGTATGCAGGGGACAGAAGCCGTAAACAAAGCCTTGTGGATTACGGTTTCCGGCTTCCATGCGCTTTGGATAACCGCCCCCTGCGCTACGATGAATTTGAGGAACGTCTCGATAAAACCGTTTTTGTTTCTGCCACTCCCGGCAAAACCGAAATTGAAAAGTCCGTAAGGGTAGTGCAGCAGTTGATAAGACCCACTGGCCTTTTGGATCCGGAAATAGAAGTGCGCCCCAGCGAGGGCCAGATGGAAAATATTTATGCCGAAGTGCAAAAACGCATTAAAGCAGGGGAACGTTCCCTTATTTTAACCTTGACAAAAAAAATGGCAGAAGACCTTAGCGACTACCTTATCGGCCTTGGGCTTAAGGTGCGTTATATCCACAGCGAAGTTGAAACAATCGAAAGGGTAGAAATACTTACACAGCTTAGGCAGGGGGATTTTGATATTCTTGTGGGGATCAACCTTTTGCGCGAAGGAATAGACCTGCCGGAAGTTTCTTTTATAGCGATTCTTGATGCGGACAAAATCGGCTTTTTGCGTTCCCTTACAAGCCTTGTTCAGATTATAGGCAGGGCTGCAAGGAATGCCGCAGGCAAGGTAATAATGTATGCGGATAAGATGAGCGAAGCCATGGAAAAGGCAATAGCCGAAACCAAGCGCCGCCGTGAAATCCAAAAAGCGTATAACGAGGAACACGGTATCAGCCCTGCAACAATTAAAAAAGCCGTTGCCGACATACTAACCCGTCATGCAGAAGAGGCGGAAACCGCAGCCGCCTCTTCAATTGAAGTATTGAAAAAATCCTACAATATATTGATCCCCGCCCAGCGAAAACTCCTTGTCAAAGCCCTTGAAAAAGAAATGCTTGAACACGCTAAAAACCTTGAGTTTGAACAAGCCGCCCTTATAAGGGATGAAATTGCAGTTTTGAAGCAATAGTTATTTGTTATTTAATTCCGAATCCTTTAGACCGAGATTTTTTAACTGTTCTTCGGTTAATTCGAACGGGACTTCGAGTTTTTCAGGTTCTTCAACCAAATCACGAACCATATCTATGGCACGGCCGCAGTAAATGCCGTCTGCGATTCTTTCATCATAAGTATAGGTTATTTTTATTTTATCGCGTTTTTCGACTGTGCCGTCCTTGTTAATTACATTTACTTTTCTGATCTTTCCTACAGCGCAAAAAATACTGTTATTGCCTAATTCAAAAAGGTGATGCAAAGGAGCGTCAATCCCGACACTGCCGACATGGGTAAAAAAGATGCTGCTAAAAAAGGGAAGGGAATTGATGACCGATTTTGGAAGGGCGTTATAGCGGTCTAGGAATTTTAAGCCCCAGACAAGAAATCTTATGATAAAACCCGGAAGGCTTGTAACGCTGGAATTTATTTTTTCTGAATCTGTCCCGGAACCTTCTTTAATTGATAAAACATGATCGTAAATTTTATTGCAAAATTTTTCCAAAGAAATAAACGGAGAAAATGACATGGTTACATTGACTTCTTCCCCCTCATCGCTTAAATCGCGTTTTGCGACAAAATTAAATGAAATGCGGTTTCTCTGATAATAACGCCCCCCAGATACAAACCTGTTCATTTTAGGCCTAAGCGACATAGATCGCAGCGAGGCATAAAGGATCAATAAAAACACGGAAATTTTCGGCTGTTGGGGCTCTTTTTTTCTTCTGCGGATATATTTTAGCGTATAAGTTAAATCAATTTCTGTTTCAAAAAATATTGTTGCATCCGCCCGTTTAGGCATAAGATAAGGCAAAAGCTGGGTAAAAATATGAACTTTCCTGATATAAGTCCCATCAGAACGTTTCTTAGTAAATAGCATTTCTCTAACTTATTATATAATACAGTTAATAGGATTGCTGTCAAGAGGGTAAAACTTACCTATAGACCTTGTTTTTTATTTTCAAAAGTGGTATAATTTTATTATATTTATAATATGGGAGACTTTCATGCGAAAATCATTCCTATTGCTTGCCGGCGTTTTACTGATTTTGACCGGATGCACTGATCTGCTCAATACGAATATTTTGGGAAACCCCAATGAGGGAATGGGCAAACTGCAGATAGTCATTGGCGGCACCTCGGCACGCACAATTTTGCCCTCACAGTTTGGCGCAGAAAATTTATTTTACACATTAAACATTACAGGTGAAGATACATATCCGCTGTCCTTTAAGCTTGACAAGCAAAACTCCCTTACGCTGGAGCTTGACATAGGCACTTACGACCTGCATTTGCTAGGCTTTATTTCCGAAGCGGAATCTGCCGATCCTGCAAATGCCCTTGTCCAGGGCTTAAAAACCGGCATTATAATAGAAGCCGCTGGTCTTACAACCATTGCTGTTGATTTGCAGCCTTTCGAAGAGGCTATGCTTTCAAAGGGAAGCGGCACACTGAGTTATGCGATTTCCCTACCCGACTATGTAACAGGAAACTTTAGGGTTTTTACGTTAGATGACACAGAGCCTCTTAAAAGCATCCCCCTTGAAGCAGGGGAAAATTCCGGCAGCCTTACACTGGATTCAGGCTTTTATTATTTAAGCGCCGCCCTTGAATACGACGGCAAGGAAGCGCTATGGCGGGAACTTGCCCATATTTATTTTGATGCGGTCAGCTTTGTTGAAAAAATTTTTACAGATATAGATTTTATCAATTCCGCCGGGGGAGCAATCAGTTATTTTGATTTTGATTCAATTGATCACTATTTTTCTTATGTTTACCCGATAAACCATAACGAGGGACGCATAAGTATCTTTGTAGCACCCCAGGCAGATGAAAGGTCTTTAACAAACATTATTCCAAAAATTACTTTTACGGGCACCATGATAATCCCAGGTCTCGAGGAGCCGCAGAATTTTTCAGAGCCTGTCAGTTATACAATTTACAACGAAAGCGGTCTGGCTAAAAGCTATACAGTAGAAATAAGCGATACCATTGACAGCATTGAAACTCTGGCTTTGTATCTGGATTTTTACGGGCCTGGCGATGAAGACAGCCCTCTTTTGGTAAAAATGAATATAGACCTGGCAGACAACTGGCAAAACCTTATTAACACAATAGAGGCGGCGGACATATTTGCAGACCTTGACCTTAGCGCCTGTACGGGTATGGCTGTTTTTAATCCCGGCATAGGCTTAGGGCGGAACAGAATCACTTCCTTTGTTCTTCCCGCAGATACAGTAAGCCTAAGTCCCGGCAATTCAGCTTTTAGCGGCTTTACTTCTTTAAGGGAAATAATGGCAGATGAGGGCAATACGGCATTTTCCTCGATGGACGGCATCTTATACAGCAAAGACTTTAGCACTCTATACCTCTGCCCCCAGAAAAGAGCAGGAACAATAAACATTGCGGCTAATGTTAGCTCTATTGAACAAGGAGCGTTTTTAGGCTGCTTTGAAATTGAATCGATTGATGTCGCTGCCGGAAATACAAGGTATACCGCCATAGACGGCATTCTATACGACACAAGATTCAGCGCCCTTATAATGTGCCCTGTTGGAAAAACAGGAGATGTTACCATTGCAGAAGGCTTTACCAGAATTGAAGCAGGGGCTTTTGCAAACTGTAAAGGGATAAGCAGCTTTAGCATACCTTCGGGCATAACAAGCATAGGGGCAAATACATTCAGCGGTTTAAATGACCTTACTTTTACAATAAATACTGATTCAATAAATAACTGGGCTGCCGTTTTTGGCAATTCAACCGCATTGAACATTATTTTTACCGCAGATATTGTTCCAAGTTATGCCTTTGCAAACTGCCCTTCCATAGCTAGCCTTGTAATTCAGGACGGGGTAAGTATGATCGGCAGAGATGCCTTCAAAAACTGCAATGCCCTTAACGATGTGAGCCTAGGAAACACCCTAACAACAATCGGTGTCGAGGCTTTTGCCGGCATACCCTTAAGCGAAGTTACCCTGCCTGAAAGCCTCGTAACCTTAGGGGCAGAGGCATTTGCAGGATCCGCCATAGAAAGCATTATTTTTCCTTCCAGCCTTAGCATCATAGGATCAAATGTCTTTGCCGGCCGCACGGAATTTACCGCTGTCATAGATACAGAAAATATAAATAACTGGAGCGCAGTTTTTGGAAATATAGCAAAGTTAAATATTGTTTTGTCGGAAAATCTTACCAGCATTAGAAATAATGCTTTCGCAAATTGCACAGGTCTTAGCAGCATAACCATACCGGACAGCCTTACCAGCATAGGGGCAAATGCTTTTTCCGGCTATACCGGATTTACTGCAATCATTCACAACGAAGAAATCGATAACTGGGGCGCAGTTTTTGGAAACACTAGCGGGCTTAATATCATTTTATCGGACAGCGTTATCAACATTGTAAGCGGAGCTTTTGCAAACTGCACAGGCCTTGCAAGCATTACAATACCGGAAAGCGTTACCGGCATCTGGCCCAATGCTTTTGCCGGCTCATCGTTAAGCGAAGTTACCCTGCCTGAAACTCTTTTAGTGCTGGGTGGAGGAGCCTTTGCAGGATCTGCCCTTAAAAGTATAAGCCTTCCTGCCAGCCTTGTATCCATAGGGACAAATGCTTTTTCAGACTGCAATAATCTGACTGTCACCATACATACAGAAAATATAACTAACTGGGGCGCTGTTTTTGGAAATACCAGCGGTCTAAACATCATTTTATCGGACAGTATTACCAGCATTGGATATAATGCCTTTGCAAATTGCACAGGGCTTGCAAGCATTAGCATACCGAACAGCGTTACCAGCATAGGGAATTCTGCTTTTCTAGGCTGTACCGGTCTTGCAAGCATTAGCATACCGGAAAGCCTTAGCAGTATAGGGGCAAATGCTTTTTACGCTTGCAATAATCTGACTGTCACCATACATACGGAAAATATAACTAACTGGGGCGCTGTTTTTGGAAATACCAGCGGTCTAAACATCATTTTGTCGGACAGCGTTACCAGCATAGGGAATTCTGCTTTTGAAAATTGCACAGGGCTTGCAAGCATTACTATACCGGCTAATGTCGAAAGCATAGGGACAAATGTTTTTTCCGGCTGCAATAATCTGACTGTTACCATACATGAGGGAGAAAATATATATTGGAGTGAAGTATTTACAGGCGTAAGTAGTTTGTCTGTCATTCTGGCGGATGGTTTTCAGCATATCCAGAGTTATGCTTTTTATAACTTGACAGAGCTTGTCAGCATAAGCTTACCGGACAGCCTTACATGGATTGGGGATTTTGTATTTTACGGCTGCAGTTCTCTTGCAAGCATTAGCATACCGGACAGCGTTACCGGCATTGGAGCTTATGCCTTTTACGGCTGCACCGAGCTTACAAGCGTTTTCATACCGGACAGTGTTAACATCATCTGGGACGGCGCCTTTGCAGAATGTACCAAGCTTGAAAGCGTAATTCTATCGGAAAATATCACTAATATTCGGGCATCACTTTTTATGGACTGTATAGCGCTTAAAGAAATTATCATACCGGGCAGCGTTGCAATGATCGAAGATAACGCTTTTTCAGGCTGCCTTAGTCTGGAATATGTTATGTTTCAAAGCAACCTTACCGAGAGTCAATTTAGTACTTATCCGGGTACTTTTCCCGGCAATCTTAGAACAGTATTTTTTAATTCTTCCGGTGTCAGGGCAGGAGAATATTCAACTAATAACCCGGGCTTAGGCGCTTTATGGACAAAAATATATTAGGTTAAGATGGAGATGTATATGAAAAAAAATATCATTATTTTAATTGCACTTTTTTTTGTTTTTGGATGTAAAAATCCGGCAAAAAAAATAATTGAATCCGATGGATTTATAGAAGTTAAAAGCATAAGCGGGGTACCGACAACAGCTTATGTTGACATTCCATTACAGATGACAGGAACGGTGGAGCCGGAAAATGCGGTAAATACCGAGATTGAATGGTCTGTAAAAAATGCAGGAGACACAGGGGCGGAATTTGACGGGGACGCCATCATTGCAAAGGCGGCAGGCATACTTACCCTTAGCGCAAGAGTTGCGAGCGGCCTTGGCGATGGCATAGATTTTACCCGCGACTTTTTTATTTCTGTGCTTGAAGAGCCTGCAAGCATTATTCTTTCGATGGATAATTTTAGCCCGACCGATACGGGAAGCGGGGTTTTTATTCAGACGGCAATTGTTTTAAATAAAGCTTCTTCGGATATAAAAACCGCAGAAGCGCCCGCGGGGTCAATAAATGTTGTCTGGCATTTGGGAAATATTGAACTGGGTACAGGGAACAGCCTTACGCTTAATGCCGGGCATTTTAATGCAGGAACATTTACCCTGTACTGCACCTTCACCATAGACGGCAAACCGTGGATGGGAAGTTTTTTGCTTACTGTTGAGTAGGAGTTAGTTATGAAGAAATTATTGGTTTTAATCGGAGTTTTGGCTTTGTTGGCTGGCTGTGTTGATGTGCTGGTTGGGCCTGAGGCAGAGGGGGTGGGGGCAAGTAAGGGGGGTGTTGCTGTGGCTATTGGCGGGGCCTCTGCGCGTACTGTTTTGCCGTCTCAATTTGGTACGGAAAATTTGTTTTATACATTAAGTTTTACCCGCGAGGGTGCTGAACCTTTGACATTTACGATGGAAAAACAAAACATTATTACCGTGGAGCTTGATGTAGGTATTTACGACCTGTATTTGCTGGGCTTTGTTTCCCAGGCGGAAGCCGGCGAGCCTGAAAACGCCCTGGTTTGGGGTGAAAAAACCGGCATTGAAGTTACAGAAGCCGATGTAACGGCAATTGCAATTGATCTTATGCCCTTCGAAGAGGCAATGCTTGCAAAAGGCAGCGGCACCTTGCGTTATGCGATTAACATACCAGTCGGCACGGGAAGCTTTAGGGTTCTGGCTTTGGAAGGCGAAGAAGTTTTTGAAAGCATAGCCCTTGCAGAAGGGGTAAATTCGGGGGATATTGAACTGGATTCGGGCTTTTACTATATAAGCGCTGTTCTTGATTTCGAAGGCAAGGGGTTCGTATGGCGGGAACTTGTCCACATTTACTTTGATGCTGTAAGCCTTGTTGAAAAAACATTCAATACAGAAGATTTTAATCAATATGATGACGGCCTTATCAACTATTTCAAATTTGATTCGCTTAAGGATATATTTACCTACACTTACCCGATAAACTACGAAGCTGGGCGGATAATGATGTTTGCCCCTCCCGGCACAGACCTAAGTAATCTTTCCCCTGACATAAGTTTTAACGGCTCTATGATAATCCCCGGCCCCGGGGAGCCTAAGGATTTTTCCCAGCCTGTAAACTATACAATTTACACAGGGGGCGGTTCTGCCGAAACTTACACCGTAGAAATTACCGATACCATGGACACTGTAGACATCTTTGCGCTATACCTTAATTTTTACCCGCCTAACACTATAGATGATCCTCTTCCTGTAAAACTGGACATTAACCTTGCAAACCACTGGCCAAGCCTGCTTGCCGTTATCAATGCGGCAGGACAATATATAGACCTTGACCTTTCTGCCAGCGTTGGAATGACAAACTTTAACCCGGGTACAAACCCTGCTTTGAGCCGCATCGTATCCCTTGCCCTGCCGTTAGATACAACTGAAATACCTGCGGGATCGGCAAGTAACCCTACGTTTCGGAATTTAACTTCTCTTAGGGATATATTTCTTCCAGCCAGCCTTAGCAGTATAGGCGATAATGTTTTTGCAGGATGCAGCAGCCTTGCAACTATTAGAATTGACCCCGCCAATACAAATTATACCTCGTTGGATGCCATCCTCTATACCAGGGACTTAAGCATTTTAATTGCCTGCCCGCAAAGAAAAACAGGAACAGTAAATATACCCGACAGCGTAATACGCATAGAAGAGGGTGCATTTACCGGCTGCAGCGAACTAGAAGCCATTAATGCCGACGCTAGCAATACCCGTTACAGCTCGGTACAGGGAATCTTATACAATAAAACCCTAAGCACTTTAATAAAATGCCCGGGGGGTAAAAAAGGCGCGGTACAAATACTCCAAGGGGTTTTAAGCATTGAAACAAGGGCATTTGAAAACAGCGCAAGGCTTAGCAGTATAATCATACCGGACAGTGTTACCAGTATTGGGGAGAGAGCGTTCTTTGGTAACAGCGCGCTGGAAAGCATTGTTATTGGAAACGGGGTACAAACGCTTGATGGGTTTTCATTTACCGGCAATACCAATATTAGGAATGTGGAAATAGGTAACCGCATTACCAGTATTGGGAGTAATATTTTTAACGGTACAGGGCTTTCAAGCATTTTAATACCGGAAAATATCAGCAGTATCGCAAGCGACGCCTTTCAAGGCTGCTTTAATCTTCGCAATATAACAATAGCTACAGAAAAGGTGCAGAATAAAGAATTGGATAATTGTGGCACTAGATGGACCGCTGATAATCTA
>Ga0099364_10001672_pt1 | contig 36260 bp, 34 predicted proteins | sample TergutTh196P3_FD_73070 | JGI IMG/M metagenome (GOLD analysis project Ga0099364, IMG submission 73070) | Microcerotermes parvus P3 segment gut microbial communities from Pointe-Noire, Republic of the Congo - Th196 P3 | ecosystem: Host-associated > Arthropoda: Insects > Digestive system > Gut ... | reverse complement strand
GAAACTGGTTGATTCGTTGAGAGGGGAGGGGGAGAAATGAAGACGGGCACTCGCGCGAAGTTGTCGTCAGTCGCGGAGCTTAGGAAATTTCGCGAGGAAATTTCCTCCCGCTCGGAGCGGACGTCGATATGGGTATGCGGCGGAACGGCCTGTATCGCGTGGGGGGCAAACGCCGTATTGGACGCGATAAGAAATTGCGCGGCGCAAATGGGCATAGACCTCGGCGCCGAACTCCGGTGCGAAAAGAGCGGCTGCAACGGACAGTGCGAGCGCGGCCCGATAGTTGAAATATCCCCGCATGGATGGGTATACCACAAGGTGAAGCCCGAGGACGCGCCCAAAATTTTGCAGTACGCGACGGGCGGCGATCCCTCGTCCCCGACAGCGGACAAAAACCCCTTCTCCGCCAATCAGGAAAAGCGCGTGCTGCGCCGAATGGGGCGGTCCAGCCCGTTGTCGGTGGAAGACTACATGGCAACCGGAGGATTCGCCGCGCTCGAACGGGCGCTCACTGAACTCTCCCCGGAAGGCCTCTGCCGCATGGTATCGGAATCCGGGCTGAGGGGAAGGGGAGGCGGAGGTTTCAAAGCCGGCGTCAAGTGGGAATCGTGCAGAAAATCCGAGAGCTCCGTCAAGTATATACTCGTGAACGGCGACGAGGGAGATCCCGGCGCTTTTATGGACGCCGCCCTGATGGAAGGCGACCCATACGCTGTGCTGGAGGGCCTGATCCTCGGCGGTTACGCCATCGGGGCGACCAACGGTTTCATATATGTCCGCGACGAATACCCCGTCGCGGTTAGCCGTTTACAAAATGCAATAGACAGCCTCCGTGCGTTGGGGCTGATAGGGGAGGACATTCTCGGTTCCGGTTACAGTTTCGACGCAGCGATATGCCGCGGCGGCGGGGCATTCGTCTGCGGGGAGTCCACCGCGCTGATGGCGTCGATCGAAGGACGCGCCGGAACGCCGCGGGTGAAATATATCCGCTCGACGGAGAAGGGGCTGTGGGAGGAACCGACAGTTTTGAACAACGTCGAGACCTGGGCCAATGTTCCGTTAATAGTGGAGAAGGGGCCGGAATGGTTTCGTTCTGTGGGCACGGAGGGAAGCCCGGGAACAAAAATTTTCGCCCTGGTCGGCAAGGTCGAAAACACCGGCCTGGTGGAGGCGCCGATGGGCGCGACGCTGAGGCAGGTCATCTTCGGCATCGGCGGGGGAGTAAAGGGCGGGCGTCCCTTCAAAGCGGTGCAGACGGGCGGTCCGTCGGGCGGATGCCTGCCCGAGTCCGCGCTGGATACGGGGATAGATTTCGACAGCCTCACAGCCGCCGGATCGATGATGGGCTCGGGCGGGATGATCGTGATGGACGACAGGACATGCATGGTGGATGTGGCGAGGTATTTCACGAATTTCCTCGTGGACGAGTCCTGCGGAAAATGCGTTCCATGCCGGGAAGGCACCAGGAAGATGAAGGTCATCTTGGACGACATGGCAAGCGGCAAAGCGCAAGCCGGCGACATCGAATCGCTTGAGGAAATCGGAGAGGCGATGTCCGCGACCGCGCTTTGCGGGCTGGGGCAATCCGCCGCCAATCCCGTGTTATCCACGATAAAATATTTCAGGGAAGAATACGGGGAGCATTTGAACGAGGGTTTTTGCAGGGCCGGCGTCTGCGCCGGCATGTACGAGGCATATATCTCGGAAAAATGCGTGGGATGCGGGTTATGTGTCAAGCCCTGCCCGACATCGGCAATATCGGGAAAGGGAAAAAACAGCTTCGAAGTTGACGGCAAACTCTGTATCGGCTGCGGAGCCTGTTTCGAAATTTGCAAAGTTCAGGCGATATCGCCCGTGAGGAGAAGAGGGCGATTATAGATATAGCTTAAGAAGAACCATCGGCGAACGGGCCAACCGCCTGTGTTATGCGGAAAGCGCCGACCTGTCGTTCGGTTTTGTCGACGGCAAGCCCGATCAGCGTCACCTTAGCGGGGTCATGTTTGTCGGCGTAGCCCTTCGCTTTGATTTGTTCGAGGGCCTCGTCCGCCGCGCGCGCACAGGCGTCTTTGCCTTCGGCCGTTTTCAGTTCGATGACGTAAACTCTGTCCCTATATTCAATTTCCACGTCGCTGCGGCCTTTGTAGCTGTGGTTTTCCGCGTGCGTCGGGATGCGCGATGACCAGAGCATCACCAGAAGCAGCGCGTGATAAAATGCCTCGCCCTGTTTATTTTCCTCGCGTTCATAAATATCGTAGGGAATCGCGGCCAAAATTCGACCGTAAGCCTCGACCATCGCTTCGGCGGGATTTGCCCCCTGCATCGCCTTCTGGAGTTCAAGCCCGATAACGCCGCCTCTTTCGTTTTGGTATCCTCCCGTCATGAAAAGCAGCGCAACGGAAGAGAGTACTTCCATATTGGGGTAATCCAACGTGAGTAACTGACCGCTCTTTTCCCGAACCGTCAGGTATCCCGACTGGAACAGAAAGCTGGAGGGTTTTGCCAGCTCAATTTCCGTGACGGCGGTAAATTCTTCGGCCTCCTTCAAGCCTCGAAAATCCTTCATTTCGAGCCCGCGCGTCTTTATGTAATTCACAAGGAAAGAGGGAGAACCGCTCTCGAACCAGTAATTTCTAAACGCGGCGTCATCAAAAAAATTCAGCGTCGAGAATGGGTTGTAAAGACGCGTCGCCCCGTCGAAGCAGAAGCCGTCATAGTAGCTTTTGATCTGAGCAAGCAATTCGTCGCGGGAAACGCCGAGTTTCGCCGCCGTTCGATCGATATGAGCCGAGAAATAACCGACCAGCTCTTCCTCGGTGTAACCCAGCATCGCCGCGTATTCGTCCTTCATTGAGATGTCTTTCAGGTTATTCATGGCGGAGAAGACGCCGGTCTTCGTGAATTTCGTGATGCCGGTGAAAAAAACGAATCTGATGTGCCTGTCGGCTGCCTTAATCTGCGTGTAGATACCTCGGAGCGACGCGCGGAAAATCTGCGCCTTCTCCAGGTCGTCGAGGCAGTCGAGGATGGGCTTGTCGTACTCGTCAACCAACAGGACGACGCGACCGAGCTTTTCCGCGAGCGCTCCGAGAAGCCGCTTCAGTAGAATCGAGGGCAGGGATTTTCCGATTTCGACTTCATAACGCCTGGCGTTTTCGTACATCTGCTCGGAAATGGAATCCTCCAGCTCGTCCAGTCCCCTGTTCGTCACCGTTTCGCTCATGTCCAGCCGAATGACCGGAGAGGGCGCGAACTCGGGCCGATCCAGAAACTCACGCGCGTACAATCCGTCGAACAACTCCCGGCGTCCTGAAAAGAGCGCGTCGAAGGCGGAAACGGTCAAAGATTTTCCAAAACGCCGCGGGCGCGACATGAAATAGACCTTTCCCCTGTCGATAAGATCGACGAGATATTTCGTCTTATCGACGTAAAGATACCCCCCAGCGCGCAGATTCTCAAAATCCTGAATGCCGATGGGCAGCTTAGGCAACGGGGCATGACTCATATTTTCCACCCCCACACATTGGTGTTCTTATTCGCCGGCGGATAGTTTCTTGCCGCAAACATCCTGCCGCTTAAATATTCTGTCGATTTGCAGGCGCCGCGCCGCATTCGAGACATATCCGACCACCATTAAATTATAACGCATTAATCGCGTTAGGCGTTGACGCGGGCGGATGCGGCATCAACCTATTCAAAAAGGTATTCGCCTGTGTTATGCTTGCTTGAAGACGAGGGGTGAATGATTATGAACATATATTCCGTTCCGAAATATTTCAACACCGCCGGGCCGTCGCGGGACGACATGCACTACACGCTTGATCCCTTGCGGCGCATCAACTACGAGGAAATATCATTCCTCATCGACCAACAAAAATATTTCGTCCTTCACGCACCCCGCCAGACGGGCAAGACGACCTCGCTTCTCGCGATGGTGAAAAAAATCAACGAGGAAGGTCGTTTCCGCTGCGTATATATAAACTTGGAGCCCGCGCAGACAGAGCGGAATAATATATCCGGCGCGATTAGGATAATCGTCGACGTCCTTGCGCGGCAGGCGAAGTTTTTCCTCGGAGACAGCGGACTCCTCGAAACAATGAACGGAATATTGGAGACCTCCGGAAACGTCGCGTTCGGTGTGGCGCTGGCATTTCTTTCAGAGCGCGACCCCAAGCCGCTTGTTCTCTTCATAGACGAAATCGACTCGCTTATCGGCGACACGCTGGTCTCCGTGCTACGGCAGCTTCGGGCGGGATACGCGGATCGTCCGGGCCGTTTTCCGGCATCGGTGATCCTATGCGGAGTGCGGGATATTCTGGACTACAGGATACACACTTCGGAAGGTGAGATCATCACGGGCGGCAGTTGCTTCAACGTCAAGGCGAAATCCCTGCGCTTGGGTGATTTTACCATTGACGATATCCGGGAATTGTATCTTCAGCATACGGAGGCGACGGGACAGGTCTTTCACGAAAACGTCTTTCCCATGGTATGGAACCTGACGCGCGGGCAGCCCTGGCTTGTCAACGCCCTCGCATACGAGGCGACGCACGAAATGCTGGAAGGCCGCGACCGCGGCGTCCCGATAACGGCGGATAAAATGGAAGAGGCCGCGAATCGGCTTATTATCTCCCGCGTGACGCATCTGGATCAATTGACGGATAAACTGAAGGAATCGCGTGTGCAAAGCGTGATTGAATCCATCCTCGCCGGAGAGAATTGGACTTACAAGCCCAAGCCCGACGACATCGAGTACGTGATCGACCTCGGGTTGCTTCGCAGGGAAGATCAGGCACAGGGCAAGGCGCTGGTCATCTCTAACGATATATATAAAGAGATAATTCCCCGCGAACTTACCTCGGTCATGCAGGACAACATGGCCGGCAGACCGGCGCAGTTATGGTATGTGAACGAAGACGGGACTATTGACATGGATAAGCTCCTTCGCGAGTTTCAGCAGTTTTTCCGCGAAAACTCCGAGAGCTGGCTTGAGCGTTTCGATTATAAAGAGGCGGGATTCCAGTTGCTGCTACAGGCATTCCTGCATCGTATCGTAAACGGCGGGGGATACATCGACCGCGAGTACGCTCTCGGGCGCGGCCGCGTCGACCTGCTCGTCCGCTGGCGGTATCCGAAGGACGCTCCGGTCGGCATACGTAAAGAGCAGCGGATCGTGGTGGAGCTGAAGACGATCAGGGCAAAAGGAGCCGGCGCGGAGAAAATCCTCTCCGACGGTCTCGAACAGACGGCGCGTTACGCCGCCGCCACAGACGCGTCCGCGTCGCACCTGATGATCTGCGACGAGCGTCCCGAACGCTCGTGGGACGAAAAGATATATCGCAGCGAGGAGTGTTCAAACGGCCGGGAGATTGTTGTCTGGGGGGTTTAGCGAAAGTACAGATTTATCCTCTTCAAAGAAACGGCCGGTTCTTATCAAGACGAACGGCAAGCGCTGCTTCGAAACGAACTGACGGATTCGCGGGCAAAAGAAATCAGGAAGCGATAAGAGCGGCGTATTGCAAAATCAGCCTCACTGTACTAGAATTTAAGTAATGTAGCATACTTATAAACTAAATTTGAATAAATAGACTCTTACAGGGGATGGTTTTTTTGGGAGAAAACCGCCGCGCGTTGGAAGAGATAATGGTTGCGTATCCGAAGCAACCAAGATTCTTATTGCCAATTCTGCAAGACATTATCGCCTGAAAGGAGAAGAGGGCTATGATAGATATAAAGATCGACGGGCGCGAGATGTCGGCGGAGCGCGGGGAGACGATACTTGAGGCCGCGCGCCGCGCCGGAATAAAAATCCCGACGCTCTGTCACCATGAAGGCTTGCCTCCCGACGGCAACTGCCGTCTCTGCACCGTCGAGGTGAGAGAGCGCGGATGGTCGAAGCTCGTGGCCTCGTGCATGTACCCGATAAGGTCCGCCGTCGAGATCGACACATGCGGCGAACGGGTGACGCGGGCGCGCCGCTTCGTCATACAGATGCTCATCAACAGAAACCCCAAGGCGATAATCATAAATGAACTTGCCAAAGAGTATGGAGTGGCCCGCGAGGAACGCTTCGCTTACGATGACGATCTATGCGTGAGATGTAACAGGTGCGTCAGGGCATGTGAGACGAACGGCACCAACGCCATCGGAATGGCGCGCAAGGGTTTCGAGCGCTATGTCGCGTCGCCTTACGACGCCCCGTCCGAGAATTGCGTCGGCTGCGCTTCGTGCGCCGAGGTCTGCCCGACGGGTAAGATCAGATACAAGGACTCCGGAGGCGTTCGCCGGATTTGGGAGCGCTCATTCGCACTTGTCGAGTGCGGAAGATGCGGCGCGAGATACGCCACGGAGGAACAAATTGCGCATATCGCCGGTTTGGGAGCCGGCGATCATGCGGAGCGCGGAGATTTTGGCGCGCTCTGCGAAAGATGCCGTAAGGCGGTTTACGGCAAAAGATTCATTTAAGGAGGGATTTGGGTGAAGAGAGTCTTGATGATGTATCCCGAAAAGTGTACGGGATGCGGGAGCTGCGAGCTTGCCTGTTCGCTTGAACATGAAGGCGAGTTCAGGCCGTCGGCGGCCCGCATAAGTGTGTTCCGTTTCGAAGAACGCGGATCCAACATGCCGATGACTTGCCTTCAGTGCGAGGAACCCGCGTGCAACAAGGTATGCAAGACCGGAGCGCTGTGGATGGACGAGGAAAGCGACGTCGTGCAGTTTGACGAGGCGAAGTGCATCGGCTGCCGTATGTGCGTGATGGCCTGCCCCTTCGGCAACATTGCGTACAACAGGATGAGGAAGAAAGCCTCGAAGTGCGACCTGTGCTCGGGTACGCCGCAGTGTGTCGAATACTGCCCTTGCGGCGCGCTCGAATTTGTGCCGGCGGACACGGAGAGCGCCGGTAAAAAACGGGGCTTTGCCGACAAGATGAGAAAAGCCCTCGCGGAGGTGAAATAGTTATGTACGGCTGGACAGGGACGATTCTGCGCGTGAATCTGTCGGAGAGAACGATAAAGACCGAAGCGCTGGACATGAAGGCAGCGCGTGATTATCTGGGCTGCCGCGGCCTGGGGACATATTACTACATCAAGGAAGTGCCGGAGATCGTAGATCCGTTTTCGGCGGAGAACAAAGTCATCTTCGCGGCGGGACCGCTGACCGGAACATTGGGAACGAGCACTGGGCGTTTCCAGGTCGTGACGCGCGCGCCGCTCACAGGAACGATAGGGGCGGCCAACTCGGGCGGATACTTCGGCCCCGAATTGAAATACGCGGGCTATGACATGATCATTTTTGAGGGCGTATCGCCCAAACCCGTTTACCTGTACATCAATAACAGCGATGTCGAGCTGCGCGACGCAAGCGACCTGTGGGGCAAGAACCTCGACACCCATGCCGTGACCGACGCTCTGCTCGAAGCCACGGACCCCGACGCGAAAGTGGCATGCATCGGACCGGCGGGGGAGCGGAAAGCCATGCTCGCCAATATCATGAACGACAAACACCGCGCGCCGGGCAGGGGCGGACTTGGAGCCGTACTGGGCTCGAAGAAACTCAAGGCGGTCGTGGTCCGAGGCACGCGCGGCGTCAAAGTGGCCGATAAGGACGCGTTCATCGCGGCAGTCAAGGAATCCCGCAAACTGCTCGCCGAGAACGGCGTCACGAGCGGGGGCCTTCCGGCTTATGGGACGAACATACTGATAAACATCTTAAACCAATTGGGAGCTCTGCCCACGAGAAATTTCCACGAGGGATTTTTTGAAGCGGCCGACAAGGTCGGCGGGGAATCTCTGGCGGCCGAGCGGATGTACCGCAACAAGGCCTGCGCCACATGCGGCATCGGCTGCGGACGCGTTTCATGGAGCCAGGGGAAGTTCGCCGGCGTCGGCGAGGGGCCGGAGTACGAAACTGCGTGGGCGTTTGGCCCGGACTGCGGAATCGACGACCTGGACGCGATAAACAAGGCAAATTACCTCTGCAACGAATATGGCCTGGACACGATCGGAACGGGCGCGACGGTGGCGGCGGCGATGGACCTCTACGAGATGGGCGTCATCGACAGCAAGATTACCGGCGGGCTCGAACTGAATTTCGGAAACGCGGCGGCAATGGTGGCGGCGGTCGAAGCGGCGGGAAGGGGAGAGGGATTCGGAGCGATTTTGCAAAACGGGTCCTACAGGCTCGGAGAACAATACGGGCATCCCGAGGTCTCCATGTCGAGCAAAAAACAGGAGATGCCGGCCTATGATCCCCGAGGCATTCAGGGCATCGCCCTCAACTACGCCACCTCAAACCGCGGCGCGTGTCACGTCAGAGGATATACAATCTCCCCGGAGGTGCTGGGTATCCCCGAGAAACTCGACCCGGAGAGCACAGCCGAGAAACCGGCGTGGGTGAAGGCATTTCAGGACCTCACCGCCGCAGTCGACGCGTGCGGCATGTGTCTTTTCACCACCTTCGCGCTTGGCGCGCCGGCGATTGCGTCCCAGATGGCGGCGGCGACGGGAGTTCCATTCACGGCGGATGAGGTCGTGCGCATAGGCGAGAGAATCTGGAACATGGAGAAGCTGTATAACCTTAGGGCCGGATTCACGAAGAAAGACGACGTTCTGCCGGAGCGGATGGTCGGCGGCGAGCCGGTTCCGAAAGGACCGATGGAGGGCAGGGTGAGCCATGTGCCGGAAATGCTGCCGCTTTATTATGAGGCAAGAGGCTGGGACAGCGACGGCGTGCCGTCGGCGGCGAAGCTCGATGAACTGGGCCTGAAGGTCTAATGATTAAAATCGGATATTTCGCCCTGATACGCGAGCTTACGGGAAAAAAGGAGGAAACCCTTGGTCACTTCTCCACAGTGTGGGATTTGATGAACTCGTTATGCGATACGTATGGGGCGAAATTCCGTGACTTCTGTATCGACGGCGGAAGAATTTCGCGAAACGTCAATATATTGGTGAACGGCAAACACATTCAGCATCTCGCAAAGGAAGATACGCCCCTCGGTGATGGCGACGAAATTTCGATATTCCCGTTGATCGGCGGCGGTTAACCCGCCGCTTCATTTTTAAACCTCTTTTTTCACCTCTTTTTTCATCGCATTGACCGTTTATGTATTTTTTGATAATCTGTATCATTGGTGGCAGTGAAGTTTCAATGTGATTCCGCGCATAATTTTTATACAAAATCTAAGGAGGGTATTCATATGGGAAAAGGTAAGGTTGCGATCAACGGATTCGGACGTATCGGCCGCGTGTTCCTGCGCGCGTATTTCGAGAAAGGGAATCACGACTTTGACGTGGTGGCGGTCAACGACCTCGCGCCGCTCGACGTGCTTGAGTATCTTCTGAAGTACGACTCGGTGTTCCGCCGCTTTAAGGGAGAGGTCAAACTTGAGGGTGATATACTCAACGTGAACGGCATGAAGATCAAAGCCGTCGCGGAGCCTGAGCCCTCGAAACTGCCGTGGAAGGAACTCGGCGTCGATGTGGTTATCGAGAGCACGGGCCGCTTCACCGATGCGGGGAAAGCCAGAGCGCACATTGACGCCGGCGCGAAGAAGGTTCTTATCTCCGCCCCGGCCACAAATCCGGATGTGACGATAGTGATGGGCGTCAACGATGGCGATTACGATCCCGCCAAGCACCATATCCTCTCCAACGCTTCCTGCACGACAAACTGCCTTGCTCCGGTTGTGAAGGCAATCGACGATACGTTCGGCATCGTGAAGGGTCTCATGAACACGATTCACTCCTACACCAACGATCAGGTCACACTCGACTTCCCCCCCAGAAAGGGTATGTCCGCTATTACACGCGGCAGGGCGGCGGCGCTCTCCATCATTCCGTCGAGCACCGGAGCGGCAAAAGCCATAGGCGAGGTCATGCCGCATCTCAAGGGCAAACTGAGCGGGTTCGCTCTCCGCGTTCCGACTCCCAACGTTTCGGTGGTCGACTTCACCGCCGAACTCAAAAAGTCCGTCACGAAGGAAGAGATCAATGAGGCCGTGAAAAAATACGCGGAAGGACCGCTCAAGGGCATACTCGCCTATGAACCGGACGACCTCGTTTCGATGGATTTCGTCGGCGACTACCACTCGTCCATCTTCGCTCCGAAGCATACGACCGTCGTCGATAACATGGTTAAGATACTGTCGTGGTACGACAACGAGTGGGGCTACAGCGCGAGGGTCGCCGATCTTATCGACCTCATGATCGAAAAGGGGTTGTAAGCATTGAAGCTTAAGACATATTCCGCCTCCGACGTCGCGGGGAAGCGCGTGCTGGTTCGTGTTGACTTTAACGTGCCTCTCTCGTCGCAAGGCGGAGTCTCCGACGCCACGAGGATAAACGCTCACGTCCCGCTGATAGACGATCTGTCCAAGGCCGGAGCCCGCGTCGCGCTCTGTTCGCACTTGGGCAGGCCCAAGGGTCAGGTAAACATGAAATATACCCTGAAGCCGGTGGCGGACAAACTCGCCGAGATAATCGGCCGCGACGTGGCGTTCGGATCCGACTGCATCGGAGAGAGTGTCGGTTCCGCTGTTGACGCGCTGCCGCCGGGCGGCTTGATCGTGCTTGAGAATCTCCGCTTCTACGCCGAGGAGGAGAAGAACGACGACGGATTCGCGACGAAACTCGCCGCGCCGTTCGAAGTGTTCGTCATGGACGCGTTCAGCGCGTCCCACCGGGCCCACGCCTCGACGCGCGCCGTCACGAATCATCTCAAATCGTTCGCGGGCCCGCTCCTTATCCGCGAGATTCAGATGCTGGGGGATACCCGCGACAACCCAAAGCACCCCTTCGTCCTGATACTCGGCGGAGCAAAGGTCTCCGACAAGATAAGCGTCATTGAGAACCTCATGGACAAGGTGGACGCGATAATAATCGGCGGAGGGATGTCGTTTACTTTCCTCAAGGCGCAGGGCTATGAGATAGGGCATTCGCTCTGCGAGGCGGAGAAACTCGACTTTGCCGGCGAGATGCTGTCACGCTCCGAAAAAAAGGGCGTGCGCATCCTGTTGCCCAAAGACGTCGTCGTCGCGGGCGAAGTATCCGCCGAAGCGTCATCCAAGGTCGTGCCGATAGAGAAAATACCCTCAGATCTGATGGGGCTCGATATTGGCCCCGTTACCTGCGCGAGTTTCCGCGAGGCGCTCGCCGGAGCTAAAACCGTGCTTTGGAACGGCCCGATGGGAGTTTTCGAGATGGCTCCGTTCGCAAGCGGAACCAAAGCGATAGCCGAGGAACTTGTCGGGATCACGAAGGGCGGCGCGATGACGGTCATCGGCGGGGGAGATTCCGCCGCGGCGATCGCGCAGTTTGGCTTGGAGAAAGACGTCACTCACGTCTCCACCGGCGGGGGAGCTTCGCTCGAATTCTTCGAGGGCAAGGCTCTTCCGGGCGTCGAGCCATACGTCCTTTAGTTGAAGGCAGAGGAGTAATACAGATGCGAACAAAAATGATAGCCGGAAACTGGAAGATGAATCACAACCGACAGACTGCCAAGGCTTTCATAGAGGCGATGGAGGAGTGGTTCGGGAAAGACGCGGCCGGTAAATCCGCAGCGTCCGCCGTTTCTTCAGGTAAGATAGAAGTTGTCGTCGCACCTCCATTCACGTTGATGGAGAGAGTTGACGCCGCCAGAAAGACCGATTTGATCCAGCTCTCGGCACAGAATGTTTATTTCGAGAGGAAAGGCGCTTTCACCGGCGAAATATCGCTTCCCATGCTTGAGGAAGCCGGATGCAAGTACGTCATCATCGGCCACAGCGAGCGCAGGCACGTGTTCAACGAGTCGGACGAAGAACTGAAGAGGAAGCTGATTGCGACCCTCGAGTCGAGAGTGCTGCCTATATTCTGCGTAGGCGAGCTGTTGGAGGAGAGGCAAGCCGGTAAGATGGAGAAAGTGCTTAAAGCTCAGCTCGATGCGGCATGGGCGTCACTCACCAGCGATGTGGTCGGCGAAATGCTTGTCGTCGCTTACGAGCCGGTGTGGGCAATAGGCACCGGGCAAACCGCTTCCGATTCCGACGCTGAGGACGCCTGCGACTACATTCGCACGCTGGCTTTCGACAAGTTCGGCACGTCAGCCTGCGAGTCACTCCGCATTCTCTACGGGGGGTCCGTAAAACCGGAAAACAGCAAATCGCTAATGCAGCAGCCCAACATAGACGGTCTGCTCATCGGCGGAGCTTCGCTTGAAGCCGAGACATTCAAAGCGATAATCTCAAAATCGTTCTAAGAACCGGATCGCCCGAGTTTTAACACGCAAAAAATCAGCCGCCGTAAAAACAACGGCGGCTGATTTTGCGTTTTGATATAATTTTTGCTTATGTCAAGCAAAGCACCTTGCTTGACATAAGTATTATTATAAGACAAAAATGAAAGTTCTGTGCGACACCTACTCCTCATCCTCGAATGTCGTTATGGGGGCGTCTCCCCAAAGCCGTTCGAGTTTATAGAATTCCCGTCCCGTTTTGCTGAATATGTGAATGACAACGTCGCCGGTGTCGACCAGTTTCCAACGGACACTCTCGGCGCCCTCCACTTTGTATGTTGTTCCGGTCTCGTCAAGTTTGTCGGTCACGGCTTCCAATAGTGTGCGCGCGTTTATGTCCGACCTCGCGGAAACCACTATGAAGGCGTCCGTGAATCCCGACACCGACCTCAAGTCCATAAAAGTTACGTCTAAGGCGTGTTTCCCCCTGAGAACCTCGATGATGGGCATGTGTTTGTCGATGAAGCGCGAGTTTTCGTCCGATGACATAGAGTTCCCCCTCTATTGCAATTGAGCGTAACTGCTCTCAAGACGCCTAATCAGCGAATCGTAATCGTGCCCTACGATAAGCGACGGGTAAGTGGCTTGCGTGTTTGCTACCGTCAGTGAAGAACTGATGCCGCACAACTGCGCCAGGAGCGTTGCCGCCTCCTTGTTTCTTTCACCGGGATAAATTATGTTGCTCGATCTGTAATCGAAGTGTTTCGCGTTGCCGGTGTGCACCACCTCGACTCCCATCTTCTGAAGCTGGGTCGCGACCTCTCCCGCTTTGCCGGTTCGTCCGCTGCCGTTCAGCACTGCGACTGCCTCGGGCATATTCGCTATGATTTGCGTTATGTCCATGGGTTGTGCGGCCGCTGTTTGCGGTGTCTGAGCGCCATCGCCGGGATTATCCGCCGCTTCCTCCCTCGGCATACCATCTGTATAATCGTCGGCTTGTGTTACCGCGACCAATTGATTGCGTCCCTCGGCATCCGCGCGTACCATCTCCTTCAGTTCATCCAGATCTGCCGTGAGGAACGGCAGGACGTCACTCCTCTCCGATACCCAGTAGCTAAGTCTGTCTATCATCGCCACCGTACCGGGCAGCATCTTGAAGAATATTCTGTCGGTCTGCTGTTCAAGCTTCCTCACGAAATAACCGAGCTGGAGGATCATGCTCGGCCTCATGTCCGTAACTACGACATTCCTCGTTTCTTCCAGTATGGTGGCGAACCGCATGAAATTTTCGGGTTCGAACATCCTGTATATCATCGCCTTTACAAACTGCTGCTGACGCTGTATGCGGCCAATGTCACCGAGGCTGTCGTTGCGGAATCTCACGTATTTCAGGGCAGTATCCCCATTCATGCGCTGCAGGCCGGCGGGTATGTTGATGTCGAGTCCGCCGCGCACATCCCTGTACCTCATCGCCCTGCCGACAAAAATATCGACGCCGCCGAGGAGGTCCACCAGCTTTGGAAAGTTGTCGTAGTCTATCTTGACGTAATATGAAATGGGAATGCCCAGAAATCGCTGCACCGTCTCGCGGACGAGCTCGCTGCCGCCGTATGCGTAAGCGTGGTTTACCTTCTGATTGCCGTACCTTGGCACCAACATCCTGGTGTCGCGAGGGATGGAGAGCACACGGATATTATCATTGTCTACGTCGATTGTCGCCACCATTATCGTGTCCGAACGCCGGGAACCCTGAACGTCGTCCTCTCCCACGATGAGTATGTTTATTCTGCCCGCAATATCCAGCGCTTCTGGAAAACCGTCGGAATCTTCCTCGCCGTCGAAACCCGAGACGAATTGCGGCCCCGCGTTGGCCGGAGGGATGGGAATATGCACAAATCTGTACCACGCGCCGGAGACGAAAGCAACCAGGGAGAGCAAAATAAACAGAATAATGTTTTTCCACCTGAACATTGTTTATACCTCCGCTACCGAGTATAGATTCTTCTTAATAATATAATCGCGAACCGTGTCCGGAACCATATATCTGATACTTCGCCCGGAGCGAACTCTCTCTCTGATATCCGTCGCCGAAAGATCAATCAGATCAGTATCAAATACCATCAGCGAATCCCTGATCGAGTCGCCCAACGCGCCTATTTTATCACGAATATACCCGGGTCTGGCAATAACCACTATCTTACATAACGATAAAATTTTGCGCGGCTTGTGCCAGTTCGGTATATCGAGCGCCGCGTCGAGCCCTGTTATAAAAAACAGTCCTGCCCTCTGATTGAGGGCCGACATGAGTTCAAGTGTGTCTGCGGTGTAACTCGGTCCTTCCCTGTCCAATTCCACGCGCGAAATTTCGAATCCGGGATTGCCTTCGATGGCCAGATTCGTCATTTCAAAACGGTCTTCCGCCGGGGCCATGCCTTTATAACGTTTGTGCGCGGGATTTCCCGACGGCACGAACACCACGCGGTTCAGTCCCACCGCCGTTCGCGCGAACTCCGCCGCGAACAGGTGCCCATAGTGGATGGGATCGAACGTTCCGCCCATTATACCAATTTTTTCGCCCTGCGGAACCTCGTCACTCTGCATTTTCAGCGGGTTTATTGTCAGGCGATCCATCCTGGAAGTCATCGGGATAGAAATCGAAATCCATATTGCCTATCGAGACGGTTGTCCCGGCTGCCGCTCCCGCCGCTTCCAGCAATTCCTCGACCCTATGCTTTCGCAGCAGTTTCGTGAAACGGGCTATATTCTCGTCTTGAGAGAGGTCATACCTCTCCGCGGCTTGTTCCAGCTTGGGGTGAATGATTCGGAAGCTGCCGTCCGGAAGCGGGATTATTGCGATCTGGCGCATCGTTCTGCCTTGAGGCAGGTCGTCTATTCCGAGAACGCGTGAATCGGCGAACATCCTGATCTCGCCCCTGGGACGCGGGTGCTCTCTCGAAAATTCGATGATACGCGACGTAAGGGCGTCGATATTTTCGCCGGTGAGCGCGCTCACTGAGGCAAAATCCATGCCAATTTGCGCGAAACGGGCGGCTAGTGCGGACGTCAGTTCGCCCGTCGCGTCGCAGAGGTCGATTTTGTTGCCGACGGCCACGCAGGGTCGTTCGCCAAGTCCGGTGTCGTACTGCTCGATCTCGGCTCTCACGATCTTCCAGTCGTTCATTATCGCGTCCGGGTCTCCGCACGACAGGTCAAGGACGTGCAGAAGCATTCGCGTTCGCTCGATGTGCCGCAGGAACGACAGGCCGAGTCCCCTGTTTCGGCTCGCCCCCTCTATGAGTCCCGGAATATCGGCCAGCACTATGGCGTCGAGGTCGGTGAACATGACGCCCAGATTGGGCGACAGCGTCGTGAAGGGATAGTCCGCTATCTTTGGGGCAGCGTTCGAAACGGCGGAAAGTATGCTCGACTTGCCCGCGTTGGGCAGTCCAATCAGCCCTATGTCGGCGATCAGCCTGAGTTCGAGGCGGAGTGTTCTGTTCTCGCCCTGCCCGCCCTTTTCCGAAAAACGCGGAACTCTGCGCAGGGAACTGGCGAAGACACGATTGCCCCGGCCTCCCCTGCCTCCGAGGGCGGCGATGAAGGTATCCCCTTCCTCCACAAGATCCGCGAGGCCTTCCCCATCGGACGCGTCGTAGACGATAGTACCGCAGGGTACGGGTAAAACGAGCGTCTTGCCGGCTTTGCCGTTGCGGGCGGACCCTTCGCCGTTGCGACCGTTCTCGGCTTCGAAGCGTCTGCGGTGTTCAAAGTCGGCGAGCGTCTGGATGTTTTTTGAAGCCTTGAGAATCACATCGCCGCCCTTGCCGCCGTTACCGCCGTCCGGGCCTCCCTTCGGGCGGAACTTCTCCCTCAGGAAACTGACGCAGCCATTTCCTCCCCTGCCTCCGCCGACAGAGATCGTTATTTCGTCGACGAACTTCACGAGAAAAAGGGAGCCTCACGGCTCCCCCCGTTGAGTCTGCTCATTATCAGGACATGCCGTCCTATTGTGCCAAAGCCTCTTCGCGCAGAATGGTGACCACTTTGCGGTTAGCCTTGGTTATGAATGAGACCTTGCCTCCGGCAAGCGCAAAGAGCGTGTCGTCTTTGCCGCGCCCGACGTTTACGCCCGGATGGAATTTTGTTCCGCGCTGACGGACGATGATCGTTCCGGCGGTGACGAGCGACCCGTCCCCGCGTTTGATGCCGAGGTATTGCGGGTTGCTGTCGCGGCCGTTGGAGCTGCTGCCCTGCCCTTTTTTATGGGCGAAGAATTGAATATCAAATTTATAAGACATAATTGCGTTTCCTCCTGAGATCATTATTCAATAATTTCGCGATACTTCACGTGACCGGGATAGGATTCCCCCAACGATTCGAGCGAACGCGCAATCGTGCGGGCGAGCACCTGCGTTCCGGGGTTGTCGGAATCCCACGCCAAACCCATTCTGGGTATTTCCCTGTCGCGTTCCGTTCTCAAATTTCCGACTTTCAAAATCTCGTCGAGCCCTATCCAAAGCGCCTGCATCAGAGACGACACCGACGCGCACACTATATCCTTCCCGCTCTCCGCGTAACCCGAATGTCCCTCCGCCGCGATGGAACTGATCGCGCCTGCCCGGTTCCTGGTCACAGTGACGCAAGCGGCGCGGTCCTTAACCGTTGATTGCCTCAACTTTCAGAGCCGTGTACTGCTGCCTGTGACCTTTGAATTTACGATATTTCTTCTTGCGGCGGTACCTGAAAATTATGACTTTGTTCTCTTTGCCATGTTCCAAAACGCTCGCCTTCACAGACGCGCCCTCCACCAACGGCGAACCGACCATCGGCCCGTCGTCCTTTCCAAGTAACAACACATTCGTCAACTCGACCGTACTTCCGGGCTCCTCTTGCAACCGCTCGACCCTTATCGTATCGCCCTCGGAGACCCGGTATTGCTTCCCTCCTGTTTCAATCACCGCGTACACTATTGATGTCCTCCTTCCGCTGTCCGCGAGGCGGCGCCACATCCACGCGCTCTTATGTGCCCCTGACATGCGTTCATCGCATAAGCGAAGAGATTATACCCGCTCTTTCAAGCGTTCGTCAATGCCGCGCATATCGGTCCGCGAAATCGGAGAGCTTCACGAGCGAAGCGCCGAAGTCACGGCGACCGTAGCCTATGCGAAATCTGTTCATGTTGACCGAGTAAAACCGGTCGGGGACCAGCATCAGCTTTGCATCCTCCACGGCGCTCATACAGAAGTCGTAAGAGTCGTACCTGGCATCCAGCTTCGGGAAAGCGGTCCAGCCCGCGTCCGGCGGAGTCCATTCGAACAATCCGGGGCAGTTTTTGAAATAGCCCTCCGCGAGTTTCAGATTGTGGTCGATGATTTTTTTGTTGCGAAGCGTGATGCTCTGGATATTTCTGAAAAACATGAGTCCAAGCGCTTCCGACATCGGATTCGGGCAGTGCGAGGTGAAGTCCTTATACGCATGGAAATCCAATAATAACGCCGCGTCCCGCGTCGCCAGCCACCCCAGCCCGAGCGCGGCGAAGCCGTTTCTGCGCAAGCTGCTGAGCGAGACCGCCCTGTCGTATATATCAGCCATCTGAGGAATCATCCCCGCCGGGTCGTGTTCCACGCCGCGGAGGCTTTCCTCGCAGAATATCCGGCAGCCAACGCCGTCGGCTATCTGGGCTATGTGCTGTAATTGTCCCTCGGACGGCAGGCAGCCCGTCGGATTGTTCGGGAAGTTCAAAACTATCAGTTTCGTGTTTGATGATATGGTATTTTCCAGGAAATCAATATCGAGCTTCCAACCCCACTCGGTGGGATCAAGCCTCCAAGGTATGATCTTGCACCCGATCGCGCGCGGTATTTCTCGCAGCTGCGGCATTACCGGCTCCATCACGATCACTTCGTCGCCGGGGTCGAGCATCGTGTTCAGCGCTATCAGCACGCCCTCCTCGGGTGATACCTCCACGAGGTTTTCCGGTTTTATTTTCCTGTAACGCCTGGCAATAGTCTCCCTAAGCTTTTTGCTCACCGCGTAATTCATTTCGCCGAGCTTAAGGCTTTTCCACACTTCGAGGCATTCGTCATCCGCCATACCCAACAGGTCCTTGATATCAAAACCATCACACATCGACGTTGCCAGCATATAATCCAAATCTTCCCGGCGTTCGGCAAACAACCGTTCGACCTGGTTTGCGTTGAGTTTCATAGAGCGACCCTCCCCAAGCATTTAGTAATTATTGGTGATAGGTCGCAGTATAGCTTAATATTTCATTTTTTCAACCACCATCAGCCCGTGACGTCAACTTTATGTTGCGGCGGGCTTTTCGTGTATATTTCGGGCGTTTCGAGTTCCGTAGCGCTCGGTTCAGGCAACGGCGCGAGGATAGGAGTCCCCGGGCCGGTTGGGAGCCCCTGCACTATGGATACGACGGTGTTATGGATACTCTCCAGCATCTCGGGCGATATGTACTCGTCCTGCGTGGGCGGACGCTCTTCGCCCCTCAGCGCGTACCAGTTGTCGAGGATTGATTCCACGCTATCGAGGAACTCCACCGACGCTTCGGCGAACTGGCGCTCATAGTATCCGACCAACTCCGCGTTCTCGTTCGCTTTAGCAGTGTCAATCCTGTTGGTGAGGGTATCGAGCTTCACTATGAGTTTATCGGTATTGGCCGCCGACATTCTGATGCGTTCCGTTATCTGTTCGTGTTCCAAAATTATCACCTCTTTGCTACGCGTTGGCGCGACACAAGTACCGCGTATTTATTCCAATTCTAAGCCATTCGGCTTAGAATTGGAATAAATCGCAAAAGATTACGTTTTTTGGGAAAAATCTACTATCTCCTCCGCCAGACGCGCGGCGGCTCCCCTATCGCGTGTCAGCTCCCAGAATGCTCGCGATATTTCCTTCAATCGCTCCGGGGATTCGAGCAGCGCCGCAGCCATATTGGCTACGACCTCTGCGTTGAAACGGCCGCGTATCTCAGGGGCTATCATCCTGCCCGCCATAATATTCGGCAGTGAAAGGCAGGGCATCTTCTCATTCAACCTTTCGATATACCGGCGCTTGAATCGCCTGAACCCCGGCAGTTTCAGCGGAAGGAGTCCGGGCAGGCCGTCCAGGGGGAATTCGTCAACCCTGTCGAGCGGGCATATCATAATGAAGGGAATATAGAGCGCCGCCGCCTGCAGGTTGTTCGTGCCAGGTATTGCAAGGGCGAGCCTGGAGCAGTTCAGAACCTCTAATGTCCTGTCACGGACGACCATAGCCGTTCTTCCGCAGCCTATGTCGATTGCCCGTACCCTGCTCTCTCCCGTCCAACCGATACCCGCTTCCGCAAGGGCGCTTTTAAGCAGATCCTCCCGAACCGTTTGCGCAAGCGGAAAAACCACCTTCATATCGGGAAATTTGTCGGTTATCATACGCGCGATTCTGGCGAAAAGAGGTATCCCTCCCCTATACTCGAACGGTCTGCTGCCCGCAAGGCAGGTTAGCACCGGTGTGTCGGGGCCGGCGCCAAGAAACTCCCTCGTCTCGGTCTCAGTTTCGGAGAGTACCGCGCTGTCCAGCGCCATATTTCCAATCACCCTGAATTTGCCGGAGGGTATACTTTTTTTCTCGAAGCGTTCGCGGTATTTCTCGCCCGAAACGAAATACCTTTGGACGAAAAGATTCCAGCGCGGTTTGGACGCATAGACCCATAGGGGGCATTTGAGTTTTTTCGACGCATAGACCGAAAATGCCGTGTCGCCGCCGATATGCAGCAGGAGCCGTCTCGTGATCGCGCCGCCTGATTCGGAGATCAGATTTTTCAAATCGCCCAGTTTGACGCATCTATCTGCGCCGATTACGCTTCCCAGTTCGATCTCCTCGCCACTCGAATACTGACAGGGCGGTATTAGTATCGTTATCCTGATATGTCCGCACTTGATGCGCAAATCCCTCACAAGCGGTTCGACCCAGCCTGAAATCTCGCCGGGCGAGTTTGCCATGATAAAGAGGTCGAGTCGGATATCTTCGATTGTCCCCAACATATCAGGTCCCGCCCCGCTTCTCAGTCCCGAGGCCAGAATGGATTCAGCCTGCGCTCTTCCCCCATCGTCGTGGAGGGCCCATGTCCGGGATATACCGGCACGCAGTCGTCAAGAAATTCAAGTTTTCCGAGCGATTCGAGCAAGGTCCGCTCGTCTCCGCCGGGAAGGTCCGTCCTGCCCACGCTGCGAGCGAACAGGGTATCGCCCGAGATCAGTAACGAGTCTCGTCCCTCTGTGATGTGGAAACAGCAGCTTCCGGCCGTATGGCCCGGAGTATGTATTATTTTTATACTCATGTCGCCCAATATCATCTCGCAGCCGTCTGACAATTTTGAATCAGCTTCCTTGAATTCCGCCGGATTCCCCATCGCCGACGACAGGTTCTCCCGCGCGCTCACTAAACAGGCGGCGTCTCCTGAATGTATCGCGACGCCGTCCTCCGCCATATCCCCAACCTCGCTTAGCCCCATGATATGGTCGGCGTGTCCGTGGGTCAGCAGAATTTTTTTAAGACGAAGCGAGTTCTTTGTAATATATGCCTTTACCTCGTCCGCAGGGCCGCCCGGATCGATCATCACGGATTGTCCGTCCGCGCCGGAGATCACGTAGCAGTTTGTCCAAAGATACCCGAGTTGAAAACATCCTATCTTCATGCCGGCAATACCTCCCATCGGGTCAGTTGTCGATCATATCGGCCGTATCCAGTATGATTGTGACAGGACCCTCATTTACAATATCGACCTTCATCCTTGCTCCGAACACACCGGTTTTTACGGAAATGCCCATCTCTTGCAACTTTGCCGCGAGGGATTCGTAAAGCGAATTCGCGAGCGAGGGTTCCGCCGCTCCGATGAACGACGGCCGCCTCCCCTTCCTGCAATCGGCGCACAGCGTAAACTGCGATATCGCTAGAATTTCGCCGCTTACATCGAGCAGAGACCTGTTCATCTTCCCCTCCGAGTCCTCGAATATCCGCAGGTTGGCTATCTTGGATGCAACCCAATCTACGGAGCGTTCGTCGTCTCCGCAGGCGACGCCGACCAGCAGGCACAACCCCACGCCGATTTCCCCCACAATTCTGCCGCCCACCGAAACCTTCGAGCTCGAAACGCGCTGAATGACTATTCTCATGCTGGCACTATCCCCTCGTTATCTCAATCATGCCCTTAATGAGATTGATGCGGGCTATGATTCTGTACAGGTGTTCGAGGTCCCATATTTGCAGTTCTATAACGAATCTCGTCCTGAGGCCGTTTATCACGTTGCCTCTTATATTCAGTATGATGCCGTCCGTTTGGCCTATCGCGGTTCCGAGGTCGGCGAACACGCCGGGCCTTTCGTTTGCCTCGACCTTGATTCGCGCTGTGTATCGGATATTCTTCTTCGGGCCCCAGACGACTGGAACTTTTCTATCGGCGTCAACTTTTTCGAGGTTTACGCAATCGTGCCTGTGGATAGTTATGCCTCGGTTCTGCGTCACGCATCCGGTTATCTTGTCGCCTGGAACCGGGCAGCAGCAGAGCGACAGATTGACGAGTACGCCGTCCGCCCCCTCCACAACGACCGCCGAATCCGAATCCTTTGGCTGGGGAACAATCCGCTTCGAGGATACTTGCTCGTCGCCACCCTTTGCGGAGAGCGCCTCGACCCTCATCATCACACCCTGCGCCGTGTGGTGCCCTACCCCAATCGATACGATGAGTTCCTCCACCCCGACGATGCCAAGGTCCATCCCGACCCTGTTCAGGATATTGGAGAATGAGTCCACAGTGCGGCCCTCGTTTGGGTAACGCCGCTGTATCTCACGATCCAGAAGATCGCGCCCGCGCTCTATCTTATCCTCGCGCTCCGATCTGTCGATCTGACGGAAGTACGAGCGTATCTTGTGGCGCGTCCTGTTGGCTTTGGCTATCTTGAGCCAATCGCGCGACGGTTTTCCCTGCGGCGAGGTGAGTATGCGGACTATATCGCCGTTTTGCAGAATGTAGTTCATCGGCACAATCCTGCTGTTCACCATTGCACCGACACACTTGTTGCCTATCTCGGTGTGTACCGCATAAGCAAAATCGATCGGCGTGGAGCCGTTCGGCATGGAGATGACCTTCCCTTGCGGCGTGAACACAAACACTTCCGCCGCAAGGACATCTGTCTTCAAGGTGTCGAGGAACTCTCTCGGAGCTTCCGCTTCGCCGTGTCCTTCCAGAGCTTGGCGTACCCACGACAGCGTCATATCGATCGCGCTCACCATGCCGGGTTTGACCTTCTTCGGCGCCTTGTACTGCCAGTGGGCGGCTATGCCGTACTCGGCGAGCCGGTGCATCTCCCATGTACGTATCTGAACCTCCAGCGGGTCGCCCTCGGGCCCCACAACGGTGGAATGGAGCGACTGGTACATGTTGACCTTCGGGTTCGCGATGTAGTCGTCGAACTGTCCGGGTATCGGTTTCCAGAGAGTATGAACGATGCCCAGTACCAGATAGCAATCGGCGAGCGTGTTTACTATAATGCGTAAAGCCAGCAGGTCATATACCTGATCGAGCGAGAGGTTCTTGCGGTTCATTTTCTCGTAGATGCTGTAATAGTGTTTCGGTCTTCCGAGAATTTCCGCCTTCACCCCTTCCTCGGTAAGGCGCGCGCGGAGTATCTCCATGCCTCGTTTTAAAACCTGTTCGCTTTCGGGTAGTTTTTTACGGACGCGGCGGCGGATATCGAAATAAGTCTCAGGGTCTATGACTTTGAAGGACATGTCTTCGAGTTCGCGCTTAAAGTGGTAGATGCCGAGGCGGTGCGCGAGTGGGGCGTAAATTTCCAGCGTTTCCGTAGCTATGGTTATCTGTTTGTCGCGTTTGTGCCCGGCTATGGTATTCATGTTATGAAGCCTGTCTGCCAGTTTTATCAGGACGACGCGTATATCCTGCGCCATGACGAGGAACATCTTGCGAAGGTTCTCGGCTTGATACTCTTCAACGTCTTTGAAGGGAATTTTGCCCAGCTTGGTTACTCCGTCCACCAACGTAAGAACGTCGCTGCCGAACTTCGCGCCGAACTCCTCCCGCGTCACGCTCGTGTCCTCGAGTACGTCGTGGAGGAGCGCGGCAATCAGCGTCTGTACGTCGAGCTGCAGATCCGATAGAGCGCTTGCGGCTCCGAGTGTGTGGACAATGTACGGATCGTTGTTATACCTGCGTTGAGCATCGTGACACTCCGCTGCGTAAACGAAAGCGTCCCCGAGTTGCATGAGGTCGTCTTTCTGGAGATACCTCGCCGCGCGCCACCAGAGTTCCTGCCACGCCCTCCTGACGCTCGCCACACGCTGTTCCTGAGGTATCCTGCCGATATAACTCTCCATCAAGGCCCGTAAGGAGCGGTCAATCGCTGGTTTTGCGATCTCCTGCATGTCTGGAGCGGATGTGTTTACGGCAATTCCGCCGGTTTTTTCGTTCTCTCTCATTTCGTTTCCCGGGCTTTACGCTACTCGAACCACAACTTTTTCCAGCACTAACTGGAGGCTCTCCATGTTCCGCCATAAATTCACCCTTGGACGGTATACCCACCCCGCCGGCGAGCTGTAATCTTTCAGGAGGTGGTCGCCGGTGAAACCGAGGAGTTCTCCCCCGTCAACGAATATCTTTACGTGATTGCCCTTTTTTCCCAGCGGTTCGGCGCATATGTTCCCGGTTTGGGGACAGTACAGTCTTGGGTAGGGGTTGTCCACGCCGAAGGGCCCCAGTGTCTCCGCTTCCCTCCACGAGCCGAGGTCGAGATCGGCGGGTAACCAGCGGAGTATGTCCTCCTTCTCGCAGGTACACTGTATGGCCGACAGCATGGATTCGAGTTTGTCGCGCACACTCTGCCATTTGTCCGAGTAGACGCTGAATCCTGCGGCCATTCGGTGACCGCCCCAGTTTGCGAGGTCCTCGGATATCGACGAAAGGATCGCTTCCGCGTCAACTCCCGCCGGTACTCTGAGCGTGCCTCGTATCAGAGGCGGATGCGCGGGGGCCGCCAGTACTATCGGCGCGTCACGGGAACAGCAGACCTGACTCGCTACGCTCGACAGAACGCCTGCGGGCCAATCCTCCCCGAAAATGACGTGTTTGAATCGTGTCGTCCGGACGTACTTCTCAACGTCGGCCATTATACGGGCAGACAAATCGCGCCTGCGTCTGTTCAGGTCGATAAGGTACTGAACGTCGCTCTCGATCTCCCTTTTTGGGAAGAACACCTTCATTGCCTTGTCGGCTATATCGAGCCTTCCGGCGGCATTCAGGCAAGGTATCAGTTTCATCGAGAGCAAACCGGTGTCGAGCGACTGGCTGTCTATCTCCGATCTTCTCATGAGGGCCTGCAGGCCCGGTCTCGGGCGCGTCCTCATCACATTGAGCCCTTCGCGGACTATGGCCCTGTTCACAGGGCTCGACATCGATACGCAATCCGCCACCGTCGCCAGCGCGGGAAGATCGAGATTGCGTATCAGCCATTCACGCGGCGCGAGTTCGTTCTTCCACGCCCAACTCCAGACAACTCCCGCCGCGCAAAGGGAACGGGCCATATCGTTTCCCTCTATCTGGGGATTCAGCAGCGCTTCGGTCGTTACATGCGGGCCGCGCACAAGATGATGGTCGAATATAATGACGGGAATTCCGAACTGCCGCGCCGTTTCGACAGCTTCAATGTTCTGCGTGCCGCAATCCACCACCACAAGCAAGTCACATCTCCGGCTGCCTTCGGCTATGGTTTTTACCACTCCCTGATGAAAACCGTAACCCTGATTATAACGGTTCGGTATAAAGTAGCGAGCGCGAGCCTTCTTTAGCATGGCGAGTTCCAACATGAACGCGGTGGCGGAGATGCCGTCGACGTCGTAATCGCCGTACACAACGACATAACTGTTCTCGGACACCGACGACCATGTTCGGACGGCGTCGGCGGACGCACTCCCCAAGTCTACCCTATCCATCCAATAGGAGAGGTCGGGTTTCATCCATCGCTTCTCGCGCGATACGCCGTCTCCGGGTTTAACTCCCCGCATAGCCAGCAACGAGGCTGTAAAAAGCGAGCATCCCGCCTCACGCGCTACCGAGTGTACGGAGTCGCACGCATCCCAGAATCTCAGCTTTTCTTCGGTACAGGATGGTATCAAAACCGGAATATCTCCCCGTCGTCCTGTTTTTCGCCGGAATCATCTTCGCTTTCCGCCGTCTCGTCGTCGTCAATGTCGATCTCGCATACGCCTCCGTAATGAGGGTCGTCGTTTTCCTTCTCGTTATCATCAGCCTCGGCTTCTGTATTTTCCCCGGTTTTATATTCGGCGTCAAATTTATGGCCGGATTCTATTTCTTCGGCAGTTTCGTTTTCTTCCGCTTCGATTCCGTCTTTTGCGTCAAACCCAATTTCGTTTTCATGGCCGTCGCTGAATTCCTCGGCGGACTCGGCCTCATCCTCGTCCCGAACCTCGGTCTTATGCGTAAAGGTCTCTGCGGATTCCGGTTTCCTGTCGCTTTTGAAAATCGATGAGAAGAAGGTTTTAATCCCCGCGGCGTTGCTCACTTCTGACGCGTTCGTTTCGGGTGATTGCTCTGCGTTTAGCGGTTCATCTGAAGGGATCCGATCCGTTTCGAAAATATCCGCGGCAACTTCATGCGACGGGACAGCCACGTTGGCTTGGAAGTCGGCCCTATGTCCCGGGACCGTTCTCTCCGCTTTGGGATGGCCGACGTTTTGCAGGGCGGCCAGCAGGGATTTTTTCTCTTTCTCTATATCTTCAATTTTTTGGTTGAGTTCCTTGATCCGCTTTTTATTCGCCGTATAGGTTTCGAGCGAAGCGCCCAGGGAGAGCAGCCACATGATCACAGCGCCCGCACCGAACAGAAAGACATCCCATACGCCCTGGTTTATAACGGCTTGAAATCCCGGATAATTTATCGTTATTTCCGCCGTGTTGTATGTGACGTATATGGCCGACAAAGCGACTGCAACCACTATTCCAAGAAAGTAACTTTTCATTTGCAGGACACGCCCCCTTCGCAGAATTCAATTCGGATTATAACACAATGCAACTGCGGGCCTTATGCTAATATATCAGTGTGAGAAGAAGATATACCCCGCCTATGCGGGGGGAAAGGTGCGATCTGTTTGAGAAAAATAATCATTGCGCTGCCCAAAGGCGAGAGGTTGCTCGGATCGGCTTATAAGGTATTCGAGAGGGCAGGTTATGTCTCGGCCGATTTAGAAACTGAGATCGAAAAAAAAGACCGAAAGCGGCTGGAATATCCTTGCGACGGAGGCACAGCGGTGTTTCTTCTTGTGCGCGTCGCGGACATCCCGCAATACGTGGACAGGAACTGGGCGGAAATGGGGATCGCGGCTTTCGACTGCTATCGCGAATACGAGCTGCAGAACATGACGTCCGGAAACTCCATGCGCGGCGATAATTTCGTTTCCGACCTGGTACCCGACCTCAAACTCTGTGAAAAGTCGCGCTTCTGCGTGGCAGGGCATCCGGCGGGCCTGGACTTTTACAATAAATGCAAACAAAGCGACGAAAAAATCCTGACCGTCGCCACTCAGCATCCGAACATCGCGGCCAGGTATTTCGCAAACAAGGGGATAGTCGCGGATATCATGACGGTCTCCGGCTCATCGGAATTGATGCCTAAGCACGGCGGCGTCGACGTTATATTCGACATCGCGGAAACAGGCGGCACGCTGAAGGCAAACGGGCTGGTGATATTCGAAGAAGCCATGCCCATACAGACAAAAATCTTAGTCAGCAGGGCGGCTTTGAAATATGACGAGAATGTCGCGAAAATGGCAGAGGTACTGAAGAGTGCGTTTGAATAGAGACTTATCGAGGCTCGAAAGCAGGACAGCCGCGATCAAAGACGAGGTCGAAAGGACCGCGCGGCAAATTCTTGCGGACGTGAAAGCGGAAGGTGATTCGGCCGTCCGCAGGTATGCCGAAAAATTCGACGGTTTCACCGGCAAAGACACGCTTGTGAGCGAGGGTGAGATAAAAACCGCGGAAAGCAATATCGACGGCGATTTCGCTCGGATACTGAGGCGGGCCCGCGACAGAATCACCGATTTTCACACGAACCAAATCGGAAAATCATGGGGAATATATAAAGATAACGGCGTTATGACCGGACAGATAGCCCGCCCTCTCGGAAGGGTTGCGTTGTACGTGCCGGGCGGTACCGCCGCTTATCCCTCCACAGTGCTCATGAACGCGATCCCGGCGGCCCTCGCGGGAGTCGAAGACTTAGCGATCTTCACGCCCGCCGGCAGAGACGGAAGAATTGCCGATGTGATACTCGCCGCCGCGTCATGCTGCGGAATCAGCACGATCTACAAAATCGGAGGAGCGCAGGCGATAGCCGCAGCGGCCTACGGAACGGAGACGATTGAAAGAGCCGACAAAATCGTAGGGCCGGGCAATATTTACGTTGCGGCGGCGAAACGCCTGGTCTACGGCGACGTTGATATTGATATGGTCGCCGGTCCGTCTGAAGTGCTGATCGTCACAGACGGAACAGCCAACCCGAAATATGTAGCGGCCGATATGTTGAGCCAAGCCGAGCACGACGAAATGGCGCGCGCCATACTCGTCACGACAAGCGAAAAAATAATCGAAGATACGGAACGTGAACTGGAGCGCCAGATGGCGTATATGGAACGCGGCGAAATAATCAGGCGTTCGCTCGAAAACAACGGCGCGGCGATACTGGTTCGCGATCTGGACGAGGCTTTTAGAATCTCGAACGGAGCAGCGCCGGAGCATCTGGAGATAATGACGGAAAATCCGCTCGAACATCTGCCGAAAGTGCGGAACGCGGGTTCGATCTTCCTGGGTGAAAACACACCGGAACCGCTCGGCGATTACATGGGCGGGACGAATCACGTCCTGCCGACGGGAGGCACGGCTAGATTCTTCTCTCCCCTGGGCGTGTACGATTTCGTCAAATTCAGCTCATACAGCTATTATCCCCGAGAGGCGTTAATGGAACTCAAGGACGATGTCGTGAAGTTCGCGAAGTCGGAAGGGCTTCACGCGCACGCGAATTCGATAAGCGTAAGGTTCGAGTGATCGGAATGAGGGGTGAAACATGCGCTATCTGAGCGAAAAAGCGAGGCTGCTCGTGCCGTATGCCGCGGGGCTGCAACCTGAAGAAGCGGGCTGGATAAAGCTGAACACCAACGAGAATCCTTATCCCCCGTCTCCGGGGGTCGAACGAGTACTGAAAAGCTCGGACATCGCGGGATTGAGGCTGTACCCCAACGACTCAAGCGCGGGACTGTGTGAAGCGATCGCGCGGAATTTCGGTGTCGGAGAACAGAACGTGTTCTGCGGCAACGGTTCCGATGAAGTGCTCGCTTTGGCGTATCAGGCATTTTTCAGCGGCAGGGAAAATGTGTTGTCGCCCGACGTGTCCTACGGGTTCTACCCCGTTTGGAGCCAAATGTACGATGTCGGAGTGAAAATAATTCCGCTGCGCGACGATTTCACTATCGACACTGACGGCTACAAAAACGGAAACGGCGCGGTGATCGCGAACCCTAACGCGCCGACGGGCATCGCGCTGGATATTGCCGAAATAGAGACGATCGCGCGGAACAACCCCGACGGCGTGGTGATCGTCGACGAGGCGTATATGGATTTCGCAAACGTCCGAAGCGCCGTATCTCTCGCGGCGAAATTCGAGAACCTTCTCGTCGTTCGGACATTTTCAAAGTCGCACTCCCTCGCCGGACTGCGAGTGGGGTTCGCGATAGGGAGCCGGGAATTGATAGAGGGCCTAAATCGCGTTAAAAACGCGTTTAATTCCTATCCGCTGGATTCGCTGGCTCAAATTGCGGCGACAGCCGCCATATCGGACAGGGATCATTGGAACGAAACGAGGGGGCGCATAATCGCGACACGCGACGAAGCGGCGGAACGTTTACGTGAACTGGGATACAGGACACTCGATTCGCAGGCGAATTTCCTGTTCATGGAAACGCCCCGCGCGAAGGAGCTTTACGAGTGGTTGTACAATAACAAAATCCTCGTGCGTTATTGGGATAAACCCAGGATAAGCGGGTTTTTGAGGGTGACGGTCGGGACTGATCCCGAAATGGAGGCGTTTATAGAATGCGTGAGGCGTCGTTAGAAAGGAAGACGAATGAAACATCGGTAAAAATCCGGGTAAATCTGGAGGAAAAGGGCGAAAATGAAATTAATACGAATATAGGCTTTTTCGACCATATGCTCGCGTTGTTCGCGTTTCGCGCCGGAATCACCTTACGCGTGGAGTGCGAGGGAGACCTGCAAATCGACGGTCATCACACTGTCGAGGACGTGGGCATTGTGTTGGGCGGGGCAATCTTAAAAGCTCTAGGCGATAAATCGGGAATAAACCGCTACGGCGAAGCGTCCATCCCGATGGACGAGAGTCTGGCAAGCTGCGCGCTCGATATATCCGGCAGGCCGTTTCTCGTATTCAACGCCGATTTTCCCCGTGGGAGCGCGGGCGAATTCGACACGGAACTCGTGGAGGAATTTTTCATAGCGCTCACGCGAAGCTGCGGAATGACGCTGCATATAAATCTCGCCTACGGCAAAAACACGCACCACATGATAGAGGCGATATTCAAGGCGTTCGGCGCCGCTTTCAGACGGGCGATCCGCGTTACGGGCGGAGGTGTGCCGTCGACGAAAGGGGTCCTGTGAGTTGGCGCTGATAATCCCCGCGATCGATCTGCAAAACGGCGAAGCCGTGCGGCTCTACAAGGGCGACTACTCGAAAAAGACAGTCTACAGCAGCGACCCGGCGGGGCTCGCGCAGAGATTTCAGGAGATGGGCGCTCGATACCTCCATGTCGTCGACCTCGACGGAGCTAAAGCCGGGAGCGCGGTCAACACTGCGGCCATCAGTAAAATCAGAGAAAGCCTGAACATTCCAATGCAGGTCGGCGGCGGCATCAGAAACGCGGAAACCGTCTCGCTTTATCTCGACGGGGTGAAGGTTGACCGCGTCATCCTTGGAACGGTCGCGGCGAAAAATCCCGATTTCGCGAGGGAGATGATCGATAAGCATTCGGCTCGGCGTATAGCCGCGGGCGTCGATGTCAGGGACGGCAAAGTAGCGACCGCCGGCTGGTTTGAGGACAGTGGCGTGAATTATCTGGAATTCATCGACCGGTTGAAAAGATTGGGCGTCGAATACGCTATCGTGACCGACATTTCAAGGGACGGGACTTTAACTTCGCCCAACTGGGCAATGTACGAGCAGATCGAGGGAATAAACGTGATCGTCTCCGGCGGCGTAGCGAGCGACGCGGATATTGATAAGTCCGCAGGCTATTACGGCGTCATCGTGGGAAAAGCGTTTTATGAAGGAAGGATTGATTTGGAAAAATGCTTGAAAAAAGGATAATACCATGTCTTGATATTATGAACGGAAAGGTCGTCAAGGGCGTAAATTTCGTCGACCTCGCGGACATCGGCGACCCGGTTCGGATTGCCGGACACTACGAAGAGCAATGCGCCGACGAGATTGTTTTCCTCGACATAACGGCAACCGGCGAGGGTCGCGGAACGAACGGCGAGCTGTTCGAGCGCGCGGCGCGCGAACTCTCGATACCGATCACGATAGGGGGCGGCATTCGTTCGATTGACGACTTCCGAAAAATTCTCTCCCGGGGGGCCGGCAAAGTATCCGTCAACTCAGCCGCCGTATCGAACCCGGCGTTGATCCGAGAGGCGAGCGCCGAATTCGGCAGCAAATGCGTCGTGGTTGCCATCGACGGGAAAAAGACAGGAGGCCGCTATAACGTTTTCGTTAATGGCGGGCAAGAGGACACGGGGCTCGACCTCATAGAATGGGCGGCTCAATGCGAGCGCCTTGGGGCCGGCGAGATATTACTCACCTCGATTGACGGCGACGGCACGCAAAACGGTTATGATATCGCAATGACGAAGGCGGTCGTCGAAACCGTGCGTATTCCAGTCATAGCGAGCGGCGGGTGCGGTTCTGTAGGCGACATCATCGACGTATTCACGCAAACGGGCTGTGATGCCGCGCTTGTCGCGAGCCTATTTCACTACGGGATGGCGACCGTAAACGAAGTTAAACGTGAAATGGAAAGGAATGGCATACCATGCCGGACATTGAGGGACTGATTCCCGCCGTCGTTCAGGATTTCTACACCGGGCGCGTGCTGATGCTTGCATACGTGAATCGCGAAAGTTATGACTATATGCTGAAATATGGCGAGACCTGCTTCTGGTCGCGGTCGCGCGGTAAATTGTGGCACAAGGGCGAGACTTCCGGCAATGTGCAAAAGATAAGGCATATCGCCTTCGATTGTGATAATGACACGTTGCTGATTCAGGTCGAACAGACCGGCTCAGGAGCATGTCACACGGGGAGCTTCAGTTGTTTTGGCGAGGAGAACGGAGAGTTCGGCGTATTCAACGAAGTGTTTGCGCAGGTTGCTGACAGAGACGCGAATCCTAAAGAGAAATCCTATACGAACTACCTGCTTGACGCGGGCGTCGATAAAATCAGCAAGAAAATCGCCGAGGAAGCAGCCGAGACTATTATTGCGGCGAAAAACGGAGATAAGGCGGCGCTCATAGGCGAGATTTCCGATCTCGCTTATCACTTGCTCGTCCTGATGTTCGTCCAGGGAACGACGTTAAGAGACCTGACGGCGGAACTCGCGAGGCGACGCAGCGTAACGGGCAATTTGAAGGCGAAAAACGAGAAGGGTGATCTCTGAGCGTCAGTCCCCGCTCTGCGTTTCGTCGAAAGGACGCAGCGCGATCGCGCGCGCTTCCGCGTCGTAAACGAAGATCAGGTGGTCGAGCCGTTCTCCGACTGCGTATTTATAATCCCCTATCGTGACAATTACGCCCGGATGACACAGGCCGTTGACTTTTACCACGCTCCTGGGTTCCCCAAGATTCAGGCTCTGCTCTAATTTTTTGAGTTCACTTTGTCTGGTTCTCAAAATATGCCGAAGTTCGAATATTCCCCTGACCATACTGAGCATGGATATACGCTGTCTTTCGTCCATGCTACCCTCTCGGTGCTTTTTTTTCAGGAACTCGAGGTCTGTCTCCATTGTGGTTAGATTGTCGCTAAGTTCGGCGATCAAGTTTCGCAGCTCGTTACGCCGTTCAGAATGCTCGGGTGAAACGCCTACGGCGATTTCCGTATGCTCCCCTGCCTCACTTCCCAGATTTTCACACACAACATCGGCCCCGGCTTGAATTTTGCCGCCGACAATCCGCGACTCGCGTCCCGTGATCTCTACCGTCATTTGAGCGCCGACATCGCTGTTCAGCACAGGCCCATCGATCTTTATGTTTCCCTTGCACCGGACGTAAGCCTGATCCAGGAATTTCGCCTTTACATCTCCTGCGGCGACTATACTCCCCTTGCCGGCGCCCCGGACGCCGCCGTTTATCGTAATGTCCGCCTTGCTTTCGACAGTGCCTCCCTCCACCGTTTCCATAATTTCGACATCACGACCGGCGCGTACCTGAAAGCCCTCTCGGACAGAACCCGGAATACTTACGCTGCCTGGGAAATCGATATTTCCGGTCTTCGAATCCACATCTCCATCGATTTCCAGTTCGGGCAGAATTTCCGGCCTGCCGCCCTTGCACAGAATTTCGTCAGCCATTATTATCCCGTCCTTCTTAACCGACTGCCTGGGAAACGGCTGAATACAAAGATCATTTATCCAGCCGTCTCCCAACTACACAATTTATACGTTCATTCTGCCGTTCTAGGCAGCGTTTTCCATTTCCTCCGCCGTAGTGATGATTATTCTGCCTTCCTCCGGAGCCTCGATCGGCGAGTTTTCCAAAACATACTCGGCAAGGGCTTCGTCGGCAGCGCCAAGTTCACGATCCACCTGAAGCTCGCTCAACATCGTGTATTGGTCGCCGCCCGTCATCACAAAATTGGATCCGACGACGGTGATGCGCGTCACGTTATCGTCAAGCGACAACTCGGCGCCGTCGTCAAGCGTAATGGAAATGACGCGTTCGCCGGAAGGCGCAGTTGGGTCGAAAGCGTAACTGAAACCCGACGCGTGCAAAAATCTCCCCGATGCGGATTGCTCGTGGTCGATGCTCCCCTGCTCGTCAGTTGTAATATTGCTCACGCCGTTTTCCAGCGCCGCGCGCAGCAGCGCGGGCGTCACTGTTTTGACCATCAAAGTGTTGCCGAACGGCAGTACGCTGACAATATCGCCCCTCGTGACGACGCCTTGCGGGAAGTCGGCTCTTATGTCCCCTCCGTTCACTATGGATATTTCGGTCTCGGCGGCGCTGCGGTAAGCGTCAGCCACAAGGCTTCCCAACGGCATTTCCTGTGTGCGGACGCCGGGAGCTCTTGCGCTTGACATAGCGTCTTTGGATTCACCGACGACCTGTTGCAGTACGGCTTCCTGCTCTGTTATTATTTCGGCAATGCGGGCCGCCACGGCCTCGTCGGGCTCGGTGTCCTGCGCTTCCTCGCAGCTTATCAGAGTCGCTGTTTTGGACGTGATAAGACCGTTTTCCAAAGTAACGGTCACTTTGCCCAGGGAGTTCTCGTAATCTCCGGTCTGGACAATAAGTACGCCGTTTTCGAGCAAGCCTTCATCGAGCTTCGTATGGCTGTGCCCGTCGACAATAACGTCAATTTCCGGGACTGCTCTTGCCAGTTCCGTCGACAGTGTCCCCTGTTCCGGAACGACGCCCAAATGGCACAGGGCTACCACCACATGAGCGCCCTGTTCACGCAAAGATTTCGCGCGTTCACCCGCAATCTTTACAGCATCCTCGAACACAAGGCCCTCCACATACCGAGGCATCGTGGTATGCGCGCCCGACTCCGTCGTGATGCCGAACAGCCCGATCTTGACGCCATTTATCTCGATCATCGCCGTGTCGCGCATGAACGGCTCTCCATCCTTCATTATGTTCGACGACATTATGGGGAATTGCGCCATATCTCGCAATTCCACGAGGCGGTCGAATCCGTAGTTGAACTCATGGTTCCCCACAACCATGCCGTCGTAACCGGCCTCGTTCATCAGCGAGACGATGTCCCCTCCCCTGCCCAGCGTCGCAATCGGGAGGCCGTGCACCGCGTCGCCTGCGTCAACCAGAATGGAGTTAGGCACGCTCTTATGTATCGCCGCTATACGGTCGATCCCGATAATGGATTCTCCGTTGCCCACCACGCGGCCGTGCATGTCGTTCGTATGAAAAATGACGATCTCAGCCGTTGCCGCATCACCCGCGTTCACATAGCCGACCGACAGGAATAGCGAAAAAACCAACAATAGGAATACCTTTTTTCCACAAAACTGCATGTCAAAACCCCTCCTTTATTCCTTGTAATAATATTATAATCCCATTTTGCAAATTTTAAAACGGGAAGTCCCCCTAATCTTCCGCGCCTGAAATCTGTTGCGGAATTAGAGTTCAGGTCGAGATTTTGCTTGACTTATCCGGTGGACACGTATAAAATCTATCCTCGTGAAGAAAGAGCCGTTAGCTCAGTTGGCAGAGCACTGGATTTTTAATCCAGGTGTCCCGGGTTCGAGCCCCGGACGGCTCACCACAAAAAACAAACGGTCCCATCGTCTAGTGGCCTAGGACATCGCCCTTTCAAGGCGACGACACGAGTTCGAATCTCGTTGGGACCGCCAGAACATCAACCATCTATTGATAAAAAGCGTTTTATCGGCAGATGGTTTCTCATAAGCCCGAAAGTGCTGATTCTGCGGCACTTTCGGGCGTTGCGTTTTTTCGTTTGTATCAAAAGGTGGGGATTTGATAGTGTGTTTTTGAGCAAGCCGGGATTTGAACCTGTGCCTGCCGAGGGCTTATTTTTAACGATTTGACCTCTGGGGGTGTGCAAATTTTAACGATTGTCCCTGTAATCGTTAAAAGATAGCCGACATAAAAAAAGCCCACCGGATGGCGAGCTGTGGATTTTCGGATTTCAAGCGGTGATTTCCGAACCGTTTCTGAATGTGAACGTCATTGCGCCGTCTGTGGCGACCGTGACCATATCGACTGTGGTCAGCCAGACGTTTTCGTCAAACTCGGCGAGGGCGAGCGGCCGTTTCTCAATGTCGGCGATGAACCGGTCGAGGGTTTTGCCCTTTGCAAACCGCTCCCGTTTGAGAGCTTCCAGTTCGTCAATGCGCTCCGTGGCTTTGCGGTGGCGTTCGATGTAACAGTCGTTACGCTCGTTGAAGTCACTCTGGCTTTGGGCGGTTCGGGCGTTATCGTAGATTGCCTTTCGGGATAATTCCGTGACAACCTCAATCTCGCGCCGTATTTCGGCAATCTCCGCGTCTATTGCCACCGTGTCGCTTATGGCGGTCCGCGCCAGGCGACAATCTTCAATCAGCCCTTTCCGATTTGCTGTCAACTTATTGAACGCCGTCAGAAACCGAGCCTTGACCTCATCTTCGGTCACAAAGGGCGTTCCGCATTGCCGGCCACCATTGCTTTTATGCTTGTATTTCTCATTACACCGGTAGATTTCACGGCGGTAGGTTTTATCGCCCTTGTAGCTTCCCCACACCTTCTTACCGTACAGATCTCCGCACTCACCGCATACGATTTTGCCTGAGAAGGGGCTTCCGCACCGTCCCGGCCTGCCGAGGTTTTTGCGGCGTTCAATCTCCGCCTGAACTGCGTCGAACTCGTCTGGGTCGATAATGGCGGGATGGCTGTCCTCAACGTAATATTGCTGAACTTGCCCGGTGTTCTTGACCATCTTCTTGGTGAGGAAGTTGGCGCAGTAGGTCTTTTGCATGAGGGCGTGGCCTTTGTACTTCTCATTGGTCAGTATTGACTGCACCGAAGCGGCCTGCCATGTCGGTTTGCCCGCGGGCGACGGAATGCCGTTATCGCCGAGATATTTGGCGATTGCCGAGAATGTCTTACCCTCCATAAATAGCCTGAAAATGAGCCTGACCACCTCGGCTTCTTCGGCGACTATCTGCGGCAGG
>Ga0099364_10001671_pt1 | contig 36267 bp, 30 predicted proteins | sample TergutTh196P3_FD_73070 | JGI IMG/M metagenome (GOLD analysis project Ga0099364, IMG submission 73070) | Microcerotermes parvus P3 segment gut microbial communities from Pointe-Noire, Republic of the Congo - Th196 P3 | ecosystem: Host-associated > Arthropoda: Insects > Digestive system > Gut ... | reverse complement strand
TTTAATGGACAGGCGCTCCAGAGAACATGCCATAAATGTTGTAAAAATGCTGACCGCTCCGGATAAAATGATAAAGGAAGCCGGAACCGGACAAAGAGAAGGATTTGAGGATGCAAAGCCAACAGGCCAATAACAGCAGGCAATACTCAAACAATGTAAGATTAAAATATTTTCAGCAAGTAAGCAAAATATAAGATAGAGAAATAAAAAGGAGTACTCAAATGACAATTAAAATCGGATTCGTTGTCGCTGAATTTAACAGAGACATCACTTATCAAATGGAAATTCTCGGCGAAGAACACGCCAAGTTCCTCGGCGCAGAAGTAACTGAAAAAATTTATGTGCCGGGCGTATATGATATGCCGCTTGCGATTAAAAAAATGTGCGAAGACAAAAATATCGATGCCGTTGTCACCATCGGCTGCGTGATTGAGGGCGATACAAGTCATGATGATGTTGTTGTGGCTCAAGTAACGCGCAAAATGACCGACTTATCAATAGAATACGAAAAGCCGGTAACACTTGGTATTTCCGGTCCGGGCATGACCCGAATGCAAGCCATGGAAAGAATGGATTATGCCAAAAGAGCCGTTGAAGCTGCTGTTAAGATGATTCAGCGCGTTTAAGCAAATAAAAAAAATTAAAATAAAATTTTCAAAAATTTTTAAAAAATATGAAGGGACATACATGATATCTGCACGGTTGGAGAGAGTTGAAGAATCGGCAACGCTGAAATACTCAAAAAAAGCAAAAGATTTAATCGACAAAGGCGTGGATGTCATCAATTTTACTTTGGGCGAGCCGGACTTTGATACGCCTGAAAACATCACGGAGGCCGCATATCGCGCCATGAAAAAAGGCGAAACCCATTATTCGGCGGTTCCCGGGATTCCAAAACTCAGAGAAGCAATTGCCGAAAAATTAAGAACCGAAAATCACATTCCGACGAACGCAAAAAATGTGATGGTCACACAAGGCGCGAAACTGGCAATTTTTGAAGCGCTGATGACGGTTGTGGATGACGGCGATGAAGTTTTGCTGCTTGATCCGGCGTGGGTTTCTTATGAAGCATGCATTAAAATGGCCGGCGGAAAGCCTGTATGGGTGCCGACGGATCCAGATAATAATTATCAGCCGCTTCATGATATTTCAAAATACGTCACTTCAAAAACAAAAATGATTATTTTAAACACGCCCTGCAATCCAACCGGTTCCGTTTATGATAAACCCTGTATTCAGGAAATCGCCGATTTGTCAATTGACCACGATTTTCTTGTCATGTCCGATGAGATTTATGAAAAAATCACATACGGAAAAGACAACATCAGCATCGCTTCTTTAGACGGCATGGCAGACCGCACGATTACCGTCAACGGTTTTTCAAAAGCTTATGCGATGACAGGCTGGCGTTTAGGTTACTTAAACGTGCCGGATCACATTTTCCCAAGCCTTGAAAAAATCCAAAGCCATTCCATCAGCAACGTGACAACTTTTATCCAACACGGCGGCGTTGAAGCTTTAACCGGCCCGCAGGACGCTTTAATTCGCATGAGAAAAGAATTTGAAGAAAGGCGCAGCATTTTGGTCAAAGGCTTGAACAATTTGGGATTGAAATGCCCCATGCCCGAAGGCGCCTTTTACGCCTACCCCGATGTCAGCGCATTTGGATCCGGCGAAGAAATCACCAACCGATTATTAGAAGAAGCGCACATCGCCGTCTCCCCCGGCGTTGCTTTTGGAGAATCCGGCAAAAACAACATCCGCATTTCTTACGCAACATCAAAAGAACGTATTCAAGAAGCTCTTGTCCGAATGGAAAAAATGTTCGGATGAAACTTTTTCAAAAACGCTATTTTTAAAAACATTTTTCCCAAAAACATTTTTTCAAAAACGCTATTTTTAAAAACATTTTTCCCAAAAACATTTTTTCAAAAACATTTTTTTCAAAAACATTTTTCCCAAAAACATTTTTTTCAAAAACATCGAAGCCCCCCTCAATTTTTGTTTTCAGAAGCGTAGCGGATGAAAGCAAAAATTGAGCGTTTTCAAAAAAAAATATTTTTTCTATGAATATTGCTGCTGCTGTTGATTCAATTAAGGCCTCAAATCCATCTGTATAACTTAAAGCAAAAAAAACGGTTCATTTTTTTATCTTCCAACCGTTTTCCAAAAGACAGTTTCCATATCTGCTTTAAAAGAAAATCCTTCATTTTCAAGGGTTTGCTGAATGGCTTTTAATGTCATTGCAACGGCTTCTTTTCGGGCGTTTTCTCCCATGTGGCCGATTCGAAAAACTTTTCCTTTCAAATATCCAAAGCAGCCGGCAATTAAAATGTCATGCTGCTGCCGGATTTTTTGAACCAAATCGTCACCGTCTATGCCGCCCGGTGCATTAATCACCGTCACCGTACTGCAAAAATCGTCTTTCAGATATAAAGTCAAACCGCCTTTTAAAACGGCAGTGCGCACAGCTTTTGCGATTTCGCCGTGTCTTATGTGGATGTTTTTTTCTTCCAGCACATTTTCAAGAGCGGCTCGAAATCCGTAAATATCGCTGATCGGCGGTGTATAGGGGAACCAAAAATCATCGTAATAATTTTTCCAAATCGGCAAGTTGCAATAAAATGAAGCAATCGGCGTTTTTCGATTTTCCATCATTTTCCAGGCATCGGAACTGACGGATAAAAACGTCAATCCGGGCGGTGCAGAAAATCCTTTTTGCGAGGCGCCGATGCATATGTCAATTTTCCAATCATCAACAAAAACCGGCTCGCCGACCATTGATGATACAGCATCCACAACTGTTAAAATGCCGTAAGATTTCAAAAGCGGGCAAATCTCTTCTAAATTGTTTAAAACGCCCGACGGCGTGTCGCAATGGACAATCGTTGCGAATTTAAAATCCGAATCTTTTTCCAGAAAGTCTTTCAATTCCGAAGCAGAAACACTGCGTTGTCGGTCGCTTTTAAAATAAACAGGATCGGCGCCGTAAAGTTTTGCCAAGTCATAAAATCCTTCGCCGAAAATACCGTTGTCGATGATTAAAACACGGTCTCCCTTTTCAGTCAAAGAGGTACAGGCGGCGTCTAATCCAAGCATTCCTTCGCCGCTTAAAATCAAAACCTGATTTTCAGTATTCAAGAAGCGCGCCAGACGTTGGCATGTTTTTTGATAAAAATTAAAAAATTCAGGATCCAAATCAGGATTTGTTGTTTCTTCAGCGCGTACCAGCCGGACATTTTCCCGAACCCGAGTCGGACCGGGCGTCATGATTAATGGAATTTTTTTATGCGTCATGATTTTTCTCGTTTTTGCGTCATCACTTTTATCTCTATCTCTTTTTGTCATCTCTGCCTTTCGTATTACTTCATCTTTTTTTGTCAACTCTGCATTTCGCTTTGCTTCATCTTTTTTTGTCATCTCTGCCTTTCACTTTGCTTCATCTTTTTTTGTCATCTCTGCTTTTCCCATTTTAAAAGCTCAAGAGCACCGGCAAGAGTTTTTCCTTTTTTAATTTCATCCATCAGGCGTTTTTCACGCTTCCAAACTTCTTCGGAGCGGCGGGCAATTTCATAAGCCTTTTCCTTTGGGACAACCACAACGCCGCTGTCATCTCCGATGATGTAGTCCCCCGGACTGACCGGCTGATTTCCACAAACTATTTCTGTGTTGATTTCACCAAACCCTTTCGGATCGCCTGCATTGGAAACAATGTTTGCGGCAAACACAGGAAAATCCATCTTTTGAATTTCATCATAATCTCGAATCGCACCGTCTACAACAACGCCTTCCAATTTTCTGCCGGACGCCGTCAATGTCGCCAAACCCCCCCACATGGCAATATTTCGGTCTCCGTTGTAAATCACAATAACGTCACCGGGACCGCACATATCAATAGCTTCCACAGGCTTTGCCCAGTCGCCGCCAAACGTCCGGACAGTTGTTGCGCGCCCGACGGTTTTTTTGCCGGGCATTTTGGTTGAAATGCCGACCATGGCTCCTTTTCGATACATGGCATCCGAAATGTTGCACGTCGAGACTTTTTTGAAAATGGCTGTTATTTCTTCTTCTTTGGATTTGCCTTTTTTAGAACTTTCTTTTGATTTCGAATCTTTTAAGTCCACTGCTTTTCGAATGTCTTGTGTTTTTTGTTTCACATTATCGGAATTTGTAATGTAAGAGCCGACAATGATAATATCGGCACCGATCAACGCCGCTTCTTTGGCGGTATCAGGAGTCAGCCCGCCGGCAACAGCAATCTCCATTGAAGTTTGGGAAACCAATGTTTGAAGCAGTTTTATTGGGGAGTCGCCTGTCATTTGGCGGTCAATCCCGACGTGAATATTAATCAAATCCACGCCCATCTTTTCAAGCTCGGCAATTCTTTCAACAGGATGTGCAACCGCAATCAAATCCACCATGATGCGGACACCGTATTTTTTTGCCGCCAAAAGCGCTTGCTCAATCACCGGATTATCGGCATTTCCCAAAATTGTTACAACACCGGCGCCGGCTTTTGCGGCGATCTCAACTTCGACATATCCGGCGTCCATTGTTTTCATATCAGCCAAGATTGTTTTATCGGGAAAGGCCTCTTTTAATTGCCGAAGAATAGAAACACCGGCACTTTTAATCAAACCCGTTCCGGCTTCAATCCAGTCGGCGCCTCCGATCACAGACTCTCTTGCAATTTGAAGCGCGCGATCCGGTTCGATAACGTCCAAAGCAACTTGAATTTTTACCACATTTCTCCCCTCTTTAATTATTGTATATCAATATCATATGCATTGTATGAATCTTATGAATTGTATGAATTATATGAATCGTATGAATTGTATGACTTGCTTTTGATTCTTTTTTGTTTCCAACACATTTATATTTTATTCTTTCATTTAACATTTAAAATCATTTCATGAGCCGAAAAAAATAAGAGTCAAAAGGAATTATTATGCGGTCAATGCATCACATCATTTCAACGCGGGAATATTCTAAGGAAATGTTTGACGAAATTTTGGAAATGGCCGAAAAATTGGAGCCGATTGCAAGAGGCGAAAAGCGTTCGGCAATTATGGATGGCAAAATTTTAGCTCTTCTCTTTTTTGAACCAAGCACCCGAACCCGAATGTCTTTTGAAACGGCAATGTACCGGCTTGGAGGCAAAGTCTTGAACATGGGATCCATTGAGGGCAGTTCCATTGCAAAAGGCGAATCGCTTTCGGATACGATTCGCGTCACGTCCCAATATGCCGATGCAGTCGTTTTGCGCCATCCCCGTGAAGGCGCCGCTTTGATGGCTTCGGAATGCTCCAATTCTCCGGTAATTAACGGCGGAGACGGGGCAGGCCACCACCCGACTCAAACACTTCTTGACCTTTATACGATCAAACGCGAAAGCCATCTTGAAAATATCAATATTGCGCTGGTCGGCGATTTAAAATACGGAAGAACCGTTCACTCCCTATGCTACGCCTTATCCCGATATAATGCCCAAATCACACTCGTTTCGCCGCCGGAATTGAAGCTGCCGGACCGCATTGTGGATGATTTGAAGAAAAGAAATATCCACATCCATGAAACAGAATCATTAGAAGACGCCATTGAAAACATTGATATCCTGTACATGACGCGCATTCAAAAAGAGCGTTTCCCTGATCCGGCGGAATTCAACCGCATTTCTTATAAAATGCGCATCACCAAAGAATTGATTCAAAAAGGAAAACCGGATCTCCGCATTATGCACCCGCTTCCGCGCGTGAATGAAATATCTCCTGAAATTGATGACACGCCCCATGCCGGTTACTTCAAACAAGCCTTCTACGGTGTTCCCGTCCGCATGGCGATTTTATGCAAAGTCATGGGGGTGCAGATATGACGTCTCCGCCGCCCGCTCCACCTACTCCGCCTGCTTCGTCCACTCCGCCCAATCAACTCAATTCGCCCACTCCTTCTGCTTCATCTCATGATGCGGCGGATGTCAAATTCGGCCGTTCCAAAAAACTTGGCGATAAAAACGATTTGCGCATCAAAGCCATTGAAAACGGAACCGTTATTGATCACATTAATCCCGGCCAAGCTTTAAATGTTCTTAAGATTCTCGGCGTTGGTGAAAACATTACAAGTACCGTCAGCGTTGTTATGAATGCCGGCGGTGTTCGAGGTGAAAAAGATGTCGTTAAAATCGAGGGGCGCGAATTGACTCAAAAAGAAGTCGCTTCCATCTCTCTCATTTCGTCCAAAGCCACCGTCAACATCATTCGAAATTTTGAAGTCGTTGAGAAAAAAAATGTCCAAATCCCCGATTCCGTCTGCGGAGTTGTAAAATGTATCAATCCCAACTGCATCACAAACAGCAGCGAACCGCTTGAATCCCGCTTTACGGTAACTGAACGCGAAGGCGTTGTCAAATCATTAACATTAAGATGCATTTATTGTGAAAGCATCATCTCAGACGATATTATAAAACACATGATTTGATTTTTTTGATTTTGATCTTTTTAATTTTCGATCTTTGATCTTTTGATTTTCGGTTTTTTGCTTTTATAATAATCTTTTTTTGAGAAGTGTTACAAATCATACCGGTTAGTGTTACAAAAATGTTTTAAATGAAGTCCCCTTTTTTGAAGTACAAAAAATTGTGAAACGCACAACGACAGATTGAGCGATAAAAGAAAGGAAAATCAATATGCCTAATTCGGAGATACCATGGAAAAAAGTGGCTGTTTTTGATCTGAACCATGGCGGGCTGACGATTGCAAAACATTTGGCTTCGTGCGGCGTTTCTGTTACTGCTTTTGACACATACGGCAAAATGGATTTGGCACAGCTTGAAAAAAAGTTTGATTTTAAAATGTCAAATGATCCCGATTTCGTGGGCGCTGAAGATTTTGAAATTATCTGTCTTCCGATTCATCTCAGCCCTCTAAATCCTTTTTTCAAAAAGGCAAAACAACTTGAAATTCCCCTCATCTCTCATCACGAAATCGTTGGCCGCCTGCTTCGAGCAGATCGCCGGCTGAATGACATCACCCTCATTGAAATCACCGGCATTCGCGGAAAAACAAGCACCGCCATCCTTTTAGCACAAATGCTCTCCGCAGACCGCAAAATTGCTGCACACACTTCAAAAGGCCTGATGTATTGGGAAGAAAATGAAGTCAAACACACCGAACAAAGCGTCAGCATCACGCCGGCTCACATCTTAGACATCATTGACATCGCCTTTGACAAATTTAAGCCCGACACATTTATTTTTGAAATATCGCTTGGATTCACCGGCGCCCAAGACATCGCAATATTGACAGAAATTGATCCCGAATACACGATTGCCGGCAACACGATCACATCAACCACCGCCAAAACAAAAATGATCAGCGGCTCCAAAGAAAACAGTATTTTTGTTGTCAACGATCACGATCTGGAAAAAGTCAAGAAATATATTCGCAGCAATCAAAAAATTGTGGTTTATGACGACACCGGCGATGCAGCCAAAGATGAAGTCCCCACCGACGTTTATCTCAACATTTCCAAACTCAAAGACGGACAGCAAACCGTTGACGTCGAATCTTCCGGAAACGATGTTTGTTTCAGAGCAAAAGTGTCCCCCGGATATGACATTTTCTCCTACAGAACAGCACTTTCCGCCTCGATCGCAGCGGCACTTGAAATTGGCGTCACAGAGCAGCAAATCACACAGGCCATTGAGTCATTTTCAGGTATCGAAGGCCGCATGCACGAATACGAAGAAGGAACCCGCCTGGTCATGGACAACTCCGGTTCAGGACTCACCATCCAAACTGCACAAACCGCACTGGATTACATGATTCACAAATATTTGGACAAAAAATCCGATTATTACGATTCAAATGTCAAAAGAGACATTTATTTCGTCATCGGCGAAGAAGAAAAAACCGTTTGCGAAGGACTGGAGCCCACGGGCGTTGCCGCACTTGTAAAAGCATATGAAAAAGACCTTTGCAAAGTCATTTTCGTTGGCGAGCGTCTTAAAAAATTTGCAGGAGAAAAAGAGCTGCAAAAAAGTTTACAAAAAAGTTCACAAAAAAAATTACAGAATGAATTACAAAAAGAAAGCGATGATGACATCATCGAGAATGTCGTTTTTGCAGACACATTCAAAGACGGACTTAAAAAAGCGCTTCACGATTCAAAAAATGACGACATCGTCATCACCGCCGTCAAATGTTTCAGATAAACAGGTTAAAAAATGAGTGAGAATGAAAAATTAATTATTCACCCAAGGCCCAGCTCAATTGTGGCGTCACTGTACACACTGCGCGACTTAAATGTGGACGTTGCAATCCTGCACGGTCCCCCCGGCTGTTCATTTAAGCACGCCCGGCTGCTTGAAGAAGACCGCCTCCGTGTTTTAACAAGTGCCATGAATGAAAACGATTTCGTCTTCGGTGGTCTTGAAAAGCTGATAAAAACAATTGATAAAGCCATAGAGCTTTTTGATCCAAAAACGATTGCAATTGTCGGAACGTGCACCAGCATGATCATCGGCGAAGAATTGACAGACGCTGTTTCACACGCCCCAAAAGGCGTGGATATTATTTGCATTGAAACGCATGCCGGATACGCCAACAACACCGACGGCGTTATATCCGTATTAGAACCGGCTGCACGGATCGGAATGATAACAGACGAGGAACTCCAAAGACAACGCCATTTGCTCAAAGAAGCCACCAATGTTGAAATTCGGCACGGCGCCGCCAGCAAAGATTATTTAGAGCCGTCGCGCGGCGATTTGAAATATAAAGTTGCAGAACGCCTCATCGACATTTTAAAAAGCGGCAAAAAGGTAATCGGTATCTTAAATGCTAAAAAAGAAACGGCGTATATGTTTGCAGATGAATTGATTGCACTTTATGAAACCGCCGACGCCTTAGGCATGGCAGAAAACATTGCCATTTTATCAAATACAAACACGGACGTTGGTCTTCCGCGCGTTAAAGAGCACGCCAAAAATATTATGAAAGCTTTTCATGAACGCGGTATTCCGATTCATGAAATCATCGGCGGTCTTGATGAATACGCCGTGACCGGCGATCAAGTCAAAGAATTATTGACCAAAAAATACACAAATTATGATGCGGCTGTTATTGCAGGTGTTCCGCACGCTCTTTATATGGAAGCATTTTCCCAAATGGAGCTTTTTTCAATCACAAACGGACCCCGCCAAGTTATTCCTTTAAAGGAAATGGGACATCACCACGTGATGGTTGAAATTGACCTGCACCCCCAAACGCTTGGCGTTTCGCATATTGTTCCTTCCGAATTTGGAGAAACGCTTCGTTCTGTTTTTGCAGATCAAAAACAAAAATATGGCAAATATGATAAATGACAATATGACAAACGGGATAACAATGAAGAAGATTATTGCAATTTACGGAAAAGGCGGTATCGGAAAATCCAGTACGGCTTCAAATATCGCAGCAGCTTCTGCTCTTGAAGGTCACAAAGTGATGATGATCGGATGTGACCCAAAAAGCGACTCCTCCATTACGCTGCTTGGCGGAAAACGCATACCCACCGTTTTAGAAACCATTAAAGAAAAGAAAAATATCCAAAGAGAAGACGTCATTTTTGAAGGCTTTGGCGGTGTTTTGTGTATGGAAGTCGGCGGTCCTGAGCCGGGCGTCGGCTGTGCCGGACGCGGCATTATTGTTGCCATTGAGACACTGAAAAAAATTTATCCCGATTTTTTAGAAAATGACTTGATCATTTACGATGTCCCAGGAGACGTCGTTTGCGGCGGTTTTGTTGCCCCGATCAAAAAAGGATTTGTGAATGAAGTCTATGTTTTGACATCCGGCGAATATATGCCCCTTTATGCTGCCAACAACATTTGCCGCGGTTTTGAAAAAATCGGAATGGAACTCGGCGGTGTGATTTGCAATTCCCGAAACGCCGACAGAGAAAAGGAATTGGCGGAAGAATTTTCAAGCGAAATCGGAAGCAAACTGATTGGCTATATCCCCAAAGACCCATTGGTTCAAAGCTGTGAACGTGATGGTTTTTCTGTCATTGAAAAAGCCCCCGATTCCGAAATCGCCCGTGTTTACAAGAAGCTTGCAAGAGACATATTTTCAAACAAAGAGCGTGCCAAAGCAACACCTTTAGAAGACAACCGGCTGAGAGAACTTTCCAAAAAATACAGCGATTAAAAATAAAAAATAATCAGGCAACGAAATAAGAAAAAATAAAAAAAGCAAGGCAATAAGGAAAAACATGACAATTGAAAACATTCCTCGGATTTTAATCGCCGCAGACCGCTCCTCTTCTGGAAAAACAACGCTCACGATGGGGATTTTGGCGGCTCTCAAATCAAAAGGCTACACCGTTCAGCCCTTTAAAGCGGCTTTGGATTACATTGATCCCGAATACCATACGGAAATTTCAGGTCGCCGTTCACGAAATTTGGACGGCTATCTGATGGAAAAAGACGGTGTTTTAGATGTTTTTGCACACGCCTGCCGATCCGAAGAAAATGATAAAAAAGGTGCCGACATTGCCGTTATCGAAGGTGTCCGCGGCTTATTTGAAGGGCTTGACGCATTTTCGGATGTCGGAAGCACCGCCCAAATTTCTAAAATTTTAAAATGTCCTGTCATCATGGTGATTAATGCCCGCAGCATGACGCGTTCTTGTGCGGCGCTTGTGAAAGGATTTGTATCTTTTGATCCCGATGTCACAATTGCCGGAGTCATCTTAAACAATGTCGGAAGCAAACGCCATGCTGAAAAAGCCGTTGCTGCAATTGAACATTATACAAAAGTTCCGGTGATCGGGATTATCAAAAGAGATGCCGATATTGAATTGTCATCTCGGGAACTTGGACTTATTCCGGTTCCCGAAGGACGAAAAGGGCAAAGAGGACAAAAAGAGGAAAAAAGCGACAACGGTTGGATGAAAAGTTTGGAAAAAATCCATCAAAATGTTTCGGAAGGCGTGGATTTGGAAAAATTGGTTCAAATCGCAAATACCGCCCACCCTCTTGAAATTCCGGCAAAAACCCGTTTTGAAAAAAAAGAGAGAAATGACAATGCTCCTCTCCCAAAAATCGGAGTGGCTTTTGATGAAGCTTTTAACTTTTATTATCCTGACAATATGGATTTGCTTAAAGCGGAGGGCTGCGAAATTGTTAAGTTCAGCCCGATACACGATTCTGTCCTGCCAAATGTAGACGCAGTTTACATCGGCGGCGGCACGCCCGAAATATTTGCCAAAAAATTAGAAGACAACACATCCATGAAAGAGTCCATAAAAATCGCATCCGAAAACGGAATGCCGATTTTTGCAGAGTCTGCCGGAATGGATTATTTAACACAAAAAATGATTCTCAAAAGCAAAACCAAAGGCGATGAGATATTTGAAATGGCCGGCATTTTTCAATGCAATACTGTTTTTGGAAGCGGCAGACGTGTTGTCAGCTACACAAACGGCATATTTGAGGCAGACACGCCCATCGGGAAAAAGGGAAACACGTTTATTGCACACGAATTTCACCATTCTCTTTTGGAAGACATATCCGATGACATGGCATATGCCGTTTCCCTCACACGGGGGGTCGGGATTCAAAATCAAAAAGATGGGATGATGGTTCGAAACACGATTGGGACGTATACGCATTTTCATGGAGCATCGTATCAGGAATTTGCGGAGGCTTTTGTGGAAAGTGCGAGAAGTTATTGTGAGAAACGAAGATAATTTTTTTGTCACAGCAAGTTGAGGGATTTTACAGCTTAAGATTTTTTGATTTCTAATTTTACATTTTGTTGAGCAATGGCAATGGATTTATTCAGCTTTTCGACAAACCATTGCTTATCGGGAAAAGACGTCAGATATTGTGCCACTTTTATATTCCCTTCGTCCAACAATAACAGTTCAATGTGTTCGGTATTGCCTTCACTGCAAAGCAGTAATCCGACAGGAGAATTTTCATGCGGCTGCATCTCATATTTTTGCAGATATTTCAAATACAATTCCATCTGCCCTTTGTATTCGGGCTTGAATTTTCCCAACTTTAAGTCAATGACTACCAAACAGTTCAATTGGCGGTGATAGAGCAGCAAATCGAGATAATAATCCGTGCTGTCAATAGACAATCTTTTTTGCCGCTCCAAAAATGCAAAACCTTGTCCCAGTTCCAAAACAAACTTTTCCAATTGGCTGAGAATAGCATCTTCGAGATCATTTTCGGAAAAATACCCGTTTAAGCCCAAAAAATCAAGAATATATGTATTTCTAAAAATCAAATCGGGGCTTAAATTGGCGTGATCTGTTTTTTGCAGGGTTTGAAGAATCATTTCTTCCGGCTTGGCCGCAATAGAGGATCGTTCAAAAAGCATTGATTCTTCTTTTTGGCGAAGTGTTCGAATACTCCAATTTTCAATCATGCACATTTGTTGGTAAAACAGCCTTTTTGCGGGGTTTTTGATAGCAATAAGCTCGATGAAATGACTCCAGCTCAAAGTTTGCGACAGTGTCGCAAACATTTCTTCTTCGGTATAAATCTCTGCCACCTTGATCATTCGGTTTAAGCCTGAATAGGTATAACCCTTCCCGTATTTATTTGTCAATTCTTGCGACAGTGTCTTAACAATTTGCTGCCCATACTTTGAGTAAGTTTCGTATTGCAATTCAGCGATAATATAATTGCCAATCGACCAATACAAACGACTGATTTCCGCATTTAAATATACGGCAACGTCTCTGCCTCTTTTTTCAATAAGTTTTTCTATTCCAAGCCGTAGCTGAGTGCTTTTGTGATTTATGTTGTCTATTTCCGTTTTGTTCATTTGTTTCAATGGGGTCCGATTCTTTATATTTACTGCTATTTTTAAAAAAACGGAAAGGTTAAATATGACAAAATGTTTCAAAGTATGTTTTCAACGTGGGGGGACATCATAAGAGTGATTGAGTTAATGTTCGCGACAGTGTCGCGAACATTTCTTCTTCGGTCTAAATTGGAAATTGTGCAGACACCATCTGCACAATTCATCCAGACAGTGTCTGGACAATTCATGTACTTTCAATTTGTCCAGTCAGTGACTAGACAAATTCTGTATTTTCAATCCTTTTTTTTAATGACAAGATGTTTCAAAATAAGTTTTTCAACACGGAGAGACACCATAAAAGTGATTGAGTTAATGTTCGCGACAGTGTCGCGAACTTTCTGTATTGAGGATTTGTGCCGCTTTAACCTCACGGGATTGAGTGAAGTTAAAATTTTCAATTTTTTTAGTCAATGTTTGCGACAGTGTCGCAACATTTCTTCATAGAGGTCTTCTATCACTTTAACCTCACGGGATTGTGTAAGGTTAAAATTTTCAAATTTTTTGGTCAATGTTTGCGACAGTGTCGCAACATTTCTTCATTGAGGTATCTGCCGTTTTATTCATTAATAAGATTGGAAAGAATATTGACATTTATTCAACTTTTTCATCGAATTGTGTATTCTTTAACTGCCCTCAAAAATATCATCAACGATTTTATTAAGCAAATTTATGCTTCCACTTTTTGGTTCATATGTCCAATTGTTATCGAAAACATTGTTGCTGATAGCATGGGCTCCAAACGATCCAATAGATAAAGAATAGAATTTGCATTTTTTACTTCTGCACTCATTCATCAATTTTAAATGATCATCACTGATATTTGGCATGACAAAATCTGAGATCACCAACATATCTGCTTTTTCATAATCCTCTTGTTTCATCATTGCCAATCCATGAGAAAGCGCAGGATGGATATCTGTGCCCCCATGAAAACTAAGTTTGAGAAAATCTATAAGGTCTTTCATTCCTTTTGGAGGCGTCAAATCTATTGTGCAAATTTTCGTACTGAAATTAATAAGATAGCAATTTCTTTTTTGCGAAACGGCCTTTGATGAGAGGGACAAAGTTATTGCTTTAGCTATGTTTTCAGGTGCTCCTGCCATAGAACCGCTTGTATCTACACAGATCACCATGGGCCCATTTCTTTGGTCTTCAATCATATGGACTTCTTCTATCTCCAATTCTTCCTCTGTTTCACTGTACCCTTGTTTGGAAAAACACATGAGTCTGTTTTCAACGAATTTTAGATCGAATAGGATAGAGGTATCGTCATCTCCCATGAGTGAAAACTCATGCGGTACCAAATTCTCTATATCTCTGCCAAGCTCAATACCGATAATCTCTTCTTTTGATGATATATCCGGAACAGCTGTCCTATAAGTTGTTGTTGTTTTGATGATCTCTTCTTTTAAAGATTTCTGTTCTTTCTTCATCCTGCCAATCATTTCACATAATTTCTTGACATTAGAATTATTTTTCAGATACTCTGCCCACTGTTTCAAAAATGAAATATCCGAAGAACACAGCGTTCCAATGCTTGTATCCCATAAAACGCCCGGTTCCACTCCTAGTTCATTCAAAGCATCATTTATTTCTTCAATCTTTTTCAACCAGTCTTTTAATTTTTTCAGTATGTTGTCTCTCTCTTCTTGAATCCGTTTCAACTGCCATTCGAATACTTTTTTTTCATATGTCCTGCGCCATACTTCCTGTTCATTTCGGCGAATGTATGACAATTCCTGATCCAAATTGTTTGAGAGAGTTTTCTTATCATCAGAAATTGCCTTTTTGCATTTTCCAACCCAAAAAGAAACATCTTCTTCGGGAGCCAATTCTTTGAAATATTTTAAATCTTCGTTTATAGACTCATTTGTGGCTCCATGCGTTTTAAAATCCAATTCTGCATAATTCAATCTTTGACGCTGTTCTCGAAATGGCATATCTTTGAAAAGGGATTGGCGAAGACCGATCTCCCACTCTTGTAGATTATCTGATATTTTTTGTTCCAACTCGCCACATAAGAGTTTGTTGAATTCGGATTCCAGATGCTCCTTTATCTCTTTGTGCTCTACATTAATAACATCATCAATTGATTTCACAAGAATTCACCTTTTTGTGGAGATGTTCTGTGTTTATTTGATGATTTTTCAGATTATCAATATGTTTCTGCATGGCAACTAAGATCAATTCTCTTTTGTCTTCCGGAACAAAGGGCGAATATATCTCTTGTTTTTGTTCTTTTACATATTTTTCTGCGTTTTTTATCATATCATCAATATGCGTTTTGATATCTTTTATACCATTCAGATATGTTTCTTTGATACGTGTGGGAACTGGTTTTTGAGATCCTGATTTTATTTTAATTGTTGGTGTTCTCTGCTCCAGCATTTCATACTTTCCTGAACAGTACACTCTAGGATCATTAGAACTTCCGATAGTGTTCTTAGCTCTAGCATCTATTAAAATGGTTACAATTTCGCTAGAATTGAAATTGCACTCAAACATTTTGTCTTCTGCACCATTTTTCTGAAGAGGATTGAACTTATTATTCGTCTTTATGTATTTTTCTGGAACATAGATTGTAAATTCTTTTTTCTGCGTTGTGGCATTGTATGGGTATGAAGCAGTATATTCAATCATTAATTTAATAGGATAACAGTTTTTATCCCCTATTTTTACTGTTTCATATATGCTTTCTGAGTGGAAAAATGTTTTTTGTATTTCGTCTTCAAAATTCGTAAAATTTTGCTCCCATTTTTTAAGATCATTGCCAGATATTTTGCTCATAGACGAAACAGATTCTTCTACCATTTTTTGAATTGGTTCTAAATTCTCTTCCGATGACCAGAGACTGTGTCTTAGGAGCAGTGCATCTACGGGGGTGACGGATGAACGCCCGTTGAGGTATGCTGCTACCTTCAATATTTGAACAGATTTCTGCCATTTTCTGTCAGAAACATAGATTTCTTTGGCATTTGCATCCTTTTTAGATTCCTTGTTACTATCCTCAATAAGAATTTTTATGTGATTTATTATCTCAAGTACTTCCTTTGAGACTGTTACATTTTCAGATTTTTGGATTACTCGCAACCATTCTTCATTTGAAAAAAAATTAGAAGATGTGACAATATCATCTACGATTCCTTTCGAGATCATTTTTTCAAAATTTTCCCTATCTTCGAGGGGCACCACCTTCAACCTCATTATAAAACGATCATAAAGTGCATCAAGGCCTGTGTTTTCCTGTGGGAATTCATTACTGGCAGCGATGAGTGCTTTCAATGGAACATTTTCAACTTCATTCCCGTTTTTGAATTTTCTTTCGTTTATTATCGTTAGTAATGTGTTGAGAATGGCTGGGCTGCTTTTCCATATCTCATCCAAAAATGCGATGTCTGCAGTGGGAAGGTAATGATCAGTTTTACGAATGTAATTATCTTTTTTGAGTTCAGAGATGCTCACCGGCCCAAATACGTCCTCAGGCGTGCTGAATCTTTGCATCAAGTATTCAAAGTAATTGGAGTCCTTGAATGCGCACGCTGTTCTCCTTGCTATCAGACTTTTAGCGGTTCCGGGTGGACCATATAAAAAAATAGATTGCCCTGCAATTGCAGAAAGAACTGTTATTGCAATCGTTTCTTCTCTTTCGTAGAGATCTTTGCTAAGATCTTTAATCAACGCATCCATTTTTTTCTGAATAGATTTGTTTTCTTTTGAATCAATCATATTATCTTTTTCGAGAGGGGTAATATACTATATAAATATTTTGACATGAAAATATAATTATTGAAAGAAATGATTTAGACATGTCATTTTAGATTGTTTTCTGAGTTTAATAAAGATATAAATACACAATCATATGTTAGGAATAAAAGGAGGTGAAAAAAATGGCAAGTAATCAAAAAGCAGATTCAAAAAACCCAAATAATGCCAGCAACAAAGCGGCAACTGATAATAGGTCAAATCAAATGAATCCAAACAGCAACGCATACAAGTCTTCCAGATGTGGAAATAAAAAGTGATAGGCAAACATATCTCTCTTTATACTGTCCTATAGGGTTTGTAAATCATTCATCTGACTTAATAACAACGGCTCGTTCGAATCAAAAATCGCTGAAATGACTCTGGCTCCATGTTCGCGACAGTGTCGCGAACATTTTCTTCTTCTGTATAAAATTTTTGCCCCTTTTATCACTTGGTTTAATCCGGAATAAGTCTCCTTTTCCCAATAATTTGGTTCAATGTTTGCGACAGTGTCGCAACATTTCAAATTTTAGAGGTTTTTTCTTATAATCTTTAAAAATATTTGATTTTCATTTTAAAACCAGTTAAATAACAACTTTTCCGAACTTTTAAGTAAATTGAAAACATCGAATATCAGTAGGTGAATTCTTTTGAATTCATTCTTTCTTAAAATTATCTCAGGTGTCCTTTTGAAAACAAAAGTTCAAAAAAATTACGTTTTTGCCGGCCAAGAAGCCATCCCCTCACTGCACGACTCCGGCTATTTCGGGCGTGTGAAAGATGACGGCTTATATTTAAGATTCGTTGAAGCCGCTTATCTCTTATTCAAAAACAAAATCAGTGTATCACAAAACGGCAAAGAATTGGATTTCAATGCGTTTATGGAATTTGCCGCACTTTTTGAAGACTTTTTTGAACTGAAATATATCGTTTACAAAGACCTCAAAGAAAGAGGATATTATGTTCAATCGTCGGCGGCGGATTTTCGTGTCTATCCAAGGGGGGGGCATCCGGGGAAAACGGCTGCAAAAAGCTTTGTCTTTGTACGATCTGAAAGAATGCCGATTTCATTTTCTGAAATTATTGCCCAAATCAACAATGCACAAAATGTCCGAAAACAATTTGTATTGGCGGTCGTGGACGAAGAAAGCGACATCACCTACTATGATGTCAAACGCGCCGATGCGTATTCAAAATTTGAAGGCGAAATGACGGAATCTTTCGATTTGGAAAATGCACCGCATAAAGCGGTATTGTATAAAGAGCGCGTGATTTTGTCCGGAAAAAATGTGGCTTCTGTTTTGCATGACAGTGCATTCTTTGGAAAAATCATGGATGATGAAAGAATTTTGTTATCGTTTGTTGAAGCCTTATATTTGTCAGAAAAAGGCATTTTGAAATTGTATGACATGGAAGAAAAAGAGCTGACGCGTGAGGCATTCATTGATCAGGCTTCCCGCGTTGATCCCGAATTTATGAAAAAATACATCATATACAATGAATTAAAAGAGCGACACTTTGTTCCAAAAACAGGATTCAAATTCGGAACACATTTTCGCGTTTACCAAAAAATCGAAGCCGGAAAAATCCCGCACTCCGAATTTTTGCTTCATGTTATTTCACCGGACTTTGAATTCAAGCTGCCGACAACATCCGGTGCCATTCGCCTTGCCAACAGTGTACGAAAAAGAATGATCTATGCCGCCGATATCGGTAGCAAAAGAGAGTACATCGAATTTGAAAGGATAAAAATGTAAGTAACAAATGAAAGAATGCGAAATGTGAATGTAAAAAATGAAAGAAATGTATTTAAAATAATGGCGGCAGAAAATGTTTACGATCATTGCGACAGATATTTCGGGGCGGCACAAAATCAATGCCGGCTATTATATGGTCTGTGCAGCGGTTTCCATTGAAATTACACCCGGAAGCATTGAAAAGGTAAACGGGATCAGTACGGAAGTTTTTTTATTTAAAAAGCCGCCGGAAATTCCCGACGTGGTCCAAATTATTGAAACAACGACTGCAAAAATCAAAAAGAAGGGTACAATCATCATTGAACGCGGAGACTTGTTTAATATTGATGAAAAGCTGTGCCAATCTTTGTTTTCTCAAAACATACGGTATCAAGAATCCATCGGCGAGAGAAAAGCCATTGAATTTGCACATCATGTTTCACACTGTACAAGAAAGACGCTTCTCAAAGAGATGGGAATGAATATATCAACAACCGATGATGAAGAGGATGATCAGTGAATTCGTTTCAAGAAGAAGCGGCAGGAAATGTCCGAAATGTCATTCTTGTCATGCGCGTCGATCCCGAGTCGGATGCCGAAAACAATCAGAGAAAATTAAATGAGTTTACGGAACTTGCAAAGGCATTAAACGACAAAGTCGTCGATGTCGTTGTTCAAGAACGCTATCCTGATCGAAAATACAATGTCGGCAGCGGAAAAGCAAAAGAAATCGCAATTATTGCCCGAGATGAAGGGGCAAACCGTGTCATATTTTATGATCCGCTTTCCGTATCTCAAGTATACAATATTTCAAAATTGTGCGGAGAAGCGGGCGCCAAATGCCGTGTCATGGATCGTTTTCAGCTGATTTTAGATATTTTTGCAGAGCGTGCGACAACATACCGTTCCAAACTTCAAGTCGAGCTTGCTCGCCTGCGTTATGAACTGCCAAACGCACAAATGCTTGTTTCACTTTCAAACAAAGCAGAACGTGCCGGATGGGGCGGTCTTGGAGATTATGAAGAGTCGTATGAACAAGATATTAAAAAGCGGATTTCACGCATTGTTGCCGAACTGAAAAAAGCGGATTTGGAAGAAGAAGCGCGGCGCATTTACAGACATGAAAACGGTTTTTTCATCATCTCTTTAGCGGGTTATACAAACGCCGGAAAAAGTACGCTTTTTAATGCGCTTGTGTCGGAACAAGCCGAAGCAAAAGATATGTTTTTCACAACATTGATTCCAAAAACACGTGCGTTTAAAATTGACAAAAGAAAAATTCTGTTAACGGACACGGTCGGATTTATTGAAGATCTGCCGCACTTTTTAGTGGACGCTTTTCGATCCACTTTGGAAGGCATTTATTTTTCAGATATGATTCTTCTTGTCGTTGATTTCAGTGAATCCGTTGAACATATCCGAAAAAAGCTTGTCATCTGCCATGAAACGCTTTGGGAAAAAAGTACAACAAATATCATCACTGTTTTAAATAAAACCGAAAACATGCCCCGAGCCGAGCGCCAGAAAAAATTAAAGGCGCTGGAGCATTTAATCGGCAACCCCGTTTTCATCTCCGCCAAAACCGGTGCCGGAATAGAGGATTTGGAAGGCACTATTTCTCAAAACCTGCCGGCGTTGATGACAAAATTAATTTATCTTCCAAACAGCAGATCCGGAATCTCTGCTCTTTCTTGGTTTTATGACAACGGAATTGTTGAAGAAGTTCTTTACGGACAATATGTCACATTTGAATTCAGCACAACACAAGACGTCATGGCAAAAACAGATGATATTGTCAAAAAAGCTGATTGAAATTAAAAAAATCGTTGACTTCATATCGTTAACAAATTGTTTAAATTTACTCTCCGCTGAGTTTTTAATTGTACCGAATTCGATATAATTAAAATGCCAAAGAAATGACATACTTTGTACGCCAAAAAGTATGTCATTTATTTTAACAATCACACATCTCAAAGGGTTCGTTTCAAAGAAATTTGACAAATAATCATTGGAACTTGGTTACACATATTTTGGTTTTTTAAATAATATAGAATCACCAACAACGGCAATACATTCCCAAAAATCAGAGGCATAAGCATTGATTTGATCGACAAGATTTAATGTGTCAACGGTATCCATTTCATAATCGTAAGAAAGGATGCCGACTGCCGAAGTCTCTTTAAAAGGGTTTGCGGCAAAATCTTCATTTTCATCTTTATCTTCAAAATCAAAATCATCTTCCGGCAAATCGGAACCATAGAAATAGGGTTGATAATCGCCGGCTCTGTCATCGTCAAAATCGTTGTCAAAAACAGATGATGGAACTCTCTCGCCAAAAAAATTTTTGTATTTGTCAGAAAATTCGCCGATTTCAAAAAATTCCGAGTCTGATTCAATAGACATTTAATTTCACCTTCTCATCAAGTTCTTGTTTTTTTCTTTGAAGAACAAGTGAAAAGAGGATATTTGAGCATATAAACCTCAAATAAGCGGAGTGAAAGTATTAAACAGAATGAATAAATGAAAAGAAAAACAGAACGAATAAATGAAAAGAAAACATCGTATATAAATGACATTCAAAAGACAGTTGGTTTTTATGCAAAAATATGACTTTCATATTCATTCCCAATATTCCAAAGATTCAGCAACCCCACTTAAAGATATTTTGCGTGCCGCCCAAAACAAAGAGTTAAACGGCATTGCAATTTGTGACCACGATGAAGTCAAAGGCGGTTTAAAGGCAATGGAAATTGTTCGAAGCGATCCGGAAAAATACGGAAACTTGCTTGTGATTCCCGGAACGGAAGTGACAACTTCCAAGGGACATATGCTAGTTTTAGGTGTCAGCGAAAAAATTCCCCCGTTTATGACGCCGGAAGAAACCGCCGATTATGCCCGAAATTTAAACGCACTTTCAATTATTGCACACCCCTATCGAAAAGCAGCTCACGGAATCGGCTACATCGAAGGAATCGGTGCAGATGCTGTCGAAACATTCAACTCCAAATGCCTGACAAACAGTGCAAATAACAAAGCACGAAAAGAAGCAGAGAGACTTAATATGCCTCAAGTCGGCGGAAGCGATGCACATTTTGAAGAACTCATCGGTCAAGGCTACACGCTTATTGATGCCCGGGAAAACACACAAGAATCCGTTTTTGAAGCCATAAGAGCCGGAAAAACAACTGCCTGCGGTGAAAAAACGCCGAAAACAATTGTGATCGGGCAAATTCAAAAAAATATAGTTCGAAGAACCCGATCATTTTTTAAAAAAGGGAATGAAACAGAAACGGATGAGGAAGAATGACAGTGGATGAAGGAAAACGAAAAGAAATCAAAATACTGCATACGGGCGACACACATCTTGGATCTCGCCAATATCACAGTGATATTCGCAGGCAAGATTTCTTTGACGCTTTTTCAAAGGTCATTGAAGATGCGGTTTCTTTGGAAGTCAATGCCGTTATTCATACGGGAGACCTTTTTGACAGCCGAAATCCGACCATAGAGGATTTATTGGAAACGATATCTGCATTGACAATTTTAAAAACTGCCGGCATTCCTTTTTTGGGAATTGTCGGAAACCATGAAGGAAAACAAAATACACAGTGGTTGGACATTTTTGAGCGAATGAACCTGGCAAAAAGACTGACACACGAAGCCGTCTGCATTGAAAATGATTTGGTTTCCATTCAGTTCTACGGGATTGATAACCTGTCTGCCGCCCGATTTTCTTCCTTTGATTTTTCAATTTTCCCTCAATTTGTTGAAAGCGGGGATAAAAAAATATACAATGTTTTAGTCCTCCACCAGCTGCTTGATCCGTTTCTTCCGAAGCAGCCGTTATCGCTGGATCATTTTACAAATAATATTTCAATTCCGTTTGATGTGATTTTGATTGGAGACAGCCACAAATATGAGTGCAAAAAACACAACGATTCGTGGGTGACGTATGCGGGAAGTACGGAAAGGTGCAGTGCTGCCGAAGAAGATCCGCGTTATTATAACATTTTAACATTTGATGAAAAAGAGCCGGTCATCGTGCGCCGAAAGATTCAAACACGAGATTTCGTGACCATCCGATTTGATTTTGAAGAAGAAAGCCCTGACAGGATCTATACTTCAATTGACGCCTATACTGAAAAAATAAAAGACGCCGTTGTGCTTGTCGAACTTTCGGGAACAAAAAAAGCACTCATCTCCATCAGCGACATTGAAGATTATGTCAAAAGAAAGGGGGCTGTTGTTGTTCGTGTCGGTGATAAAAGAGATTTGGAAAAAAATGAAGAGAAGAATTATGATAAAATCATATTCAAAGACCCCGATGAAGTGGTTTCCCAAGAACTGCGAAAATTGAATTTAACAAATGCCGGCGTTATGCTTGACGGCATCATTCGAGATTCTGAAACGGCAAAAAGCAGAATTGACGAAGAATCGGAAAAGTACTTAAAAGAATTTTTAGAACAAATGGATTTCAAAGAAGAAATACGCCGAGCGGATGTTTTATTGGAAAAATCTTTGGAAATTGAAAGCGATTCCGCTGAAATCATTTTGCAGCTTCAGGAAAAAAGGAAAGGGGAAGCAAGAAAAGGAGAAGAGCAGGAAGTTAAGGCGGAGGAAGAAAAAAAGGAAAAACGAATCGGAAAAATGGAAGAAGAAGCAAAAAAAGAAGAGCAGGACATTGAAAAGGAAGAAGTAACGAAAAAGGAAAAACGAGATGAAACGAAGGATGAAAAGATAAAAAAAGACGATCACGATATTAAAAAGGAAGAAAAAAAGACTCCTAAAATTCCGCATCAATACACCCTCGGAGATCGCTTTGGAGAGGATCACAAATGAAATTCAAGCACCTTCATATTGAAAATATCCGAAGCTATCCTCTATTGGATTTAGATTTTGAAGACGGCGTGACCGTGATTTCCGGTGTCAATGGCAGTGGAAAATCCAGCATTTTGGAAGCTTGTTTCATGGGGCTTTTTGGCGGGAAAGTTTTGACGGACACGAAACTGAATCTTGCCGATATGATTCGAAAAGGCAGCAATCATGCTGAAATTATATTGGAATTTGAGCATTTCGGCGATAATTACCGAATCGAGCAGCAATTTAAACTTCCAAAGACGAATACGGCAAATGCAAAACCTTTGACAAAATCAATTTTGTTCAAAAACGGAGAAAACATTGCCGAGCAGCCGACAAAAACATACGAGGCTTTGGTAAGCTTGCTTAATATGGATGAGAAAAATTTCCAAAATTGTGCTTATATCCGGCAGGGGGATGTGGACGCTTTGATCAATGCAAAACCTGCCGATCGCCAAAAAATGATTGATGATCTTCTCCGTCTTGGAAAATTAGAAGACTATCGCCAGCGTTCACACGATTCCAAAACGGCAGTTCGCCGTATTTTAACCAACGAGCAGGACAACCAAAAGAAACTCCAAACGAAAATCGAAGAGCTGCGGTCTAAAAATTTGTTTGGTGAAGTGAATCAATTCAAAGAAGCTCAAATAAAAATAGATGGTGCGCTCCAAAAGAAAAGAGAGGAAAAAGACAAATATGTAACGGATTTGGCGCTTCTTGAATCCAAACTCAAGGAAATTGAAACGGCTAAGATTGAGATCGAAACTTTGAAGAAAAATATTTCGGAACTTAGGAAAAAAATTGATGCGGAAGCGGAAGAAAAAGAAAAAACGATGCAGCAAATTTTGGCGGCCGAAAAAAATATTGATGAAAATGACAAGGCATTTAAAATTGTTCTATCCGAATTGGCGCAGCTCGGCCGGCAGATTGAAAATAATGATGACGAAACATGGATAAACGTTTTTTTAATTCAAGTGCGGGAAGAGGAGAAAAAGGCTGTTGAAGAAAGGCATGCCGTTTCTTCCAAATTAAATTCGATTGCGGTGGACAAAAAAAATAAGATGGGAAATGCTGCTGAAAAAGAAAAAGAACAGAAAAATTTATCAGACACATTGTCTGCTCTTGAAAAAAGTCTTCAAATCCAAACCAAAGCAATCGATGACACCAACGCTGCCGTTGAATCCGGATATTTGAAAGCCGAGGGTGATAAAAAAGCATTCTTGGACGTTTTTAATGATGTGGTCAAACAACTCAATTCCGAAAGAGACGAAATAACAGGTGAGGAAAAAACGGAATCGGAAGTTTGCAAAAATATGTCATTCTTGGCAAGTGTTGTTCAAGCGGCGGAACTGCCGATTCCGTCAAACGAAGACCTTTGGGAAACAACTGTATCGGATATCGAAAATTTAGAAATCTGCCTCCTCGAAGAAGTTCAAATGAGAGAAAAACGCCTGATAGATGCTGAAAAAACAAAAGCGACTATCGTTGGAGAATAGGATGAGAAAAAGAAAAGCATCGCAGAGGCAGAAAAGGAAATAAAGGGCATTGACGAAGAAAAAGAAAAACGAATGGCGGACTTAAAAAGAGAACAATCCGAACTTGAAAAAATAATAAAAACAACAATAGACTATCGATTTGTATTGAACGATTATCTTGGAAAGAGAGCAAAAAAAATCACCATGTGCCGGGTGCTCGAAAAAACGACGCCCCCTTCAAGATATGAATTGAATGATATTTTGCCTGAAGATGTTGAAAAAGCGGACGAATACCTGGCCTCTGAAAGAGAAAAACTCATCACGGCAGCCTCCGGACTCCGGTCAGAAGAAGCAGAAATTCAAAAAATAATTTCAAAAAAAGAAGCCCTTTTAAAGGAAGGAAAATGTCCGACCTGCGGGCAGGAAATCAAAGCCGACAGCTTGCATTCAGAACACAAAACAGATGAAGAATTGAAGCGGCTGGCAGATATTAAAAACAGATATAAAGCTGCCGTGAGTGAAAAAGGATTTCTTGATGAGCAAATGAAAATTGTGAAAGAAATTTTAGAAGTCGATCGAAATATCGGGATTATAAAAATCGAGATCAGCAAATCCGAATCGGAGGAAAACGGCAAAAAAGAATTGATTGCCGGCTATCTGACAGGTTTGAAAGAAAATGAGGAACGAAAACGGCAAAAGACAGCGCATCAATTGGATTTGACAATCATGTGCGATGCCCGCGGGAAGGATTTGGAAAATATCAGCCGGCGATTGGTTGTATTAAATGCCGAAAAATCCGAAAAAGCGAAAAAAATGGAATCTTTGGCAGAATGCAAAAAAGAATTTTCAAATACGGCAAACATGATATTGAGGCATTACACGACTCTTGAAAATGAAAAGAAAAATAAGAAAGAGACTCAAAAGCGGCTGGAAGAGTCAGCCGCTGCTGAACAAAAGATTCTAAAAACTTTGGAAGACTTGAAGAATGACATTCAAACCATTTTGGCATTGGAAGAAAAAACAAAAGCAGACGAGATGATCGCTCTTGAAAAAGTGACTGCCGCCCAATCAATTCTTTCCAAAGCTGAGAATTTGTCAAACTTAAAAACGGAAAAAGACGGCTTGAAAAAATCCAATCTCGAAAAGAGGGACGCTTTAAAGCTGCGCGGCAATAATTTTGATATATTAAACACCCAAATCGCTGAAAAAACACAGCAAATGAAGATATTTGAGGCAAAAATTTCAACATCGCCGGACGATAAGTCTTTTGAAGAACAAAAAAGCAGCATTCTTTCCATCACAGACTCATTAAATGATGATATTCGTCGTTTTGAAAACAAAAAAACGGAAGTGACTCAAGAGATTGGAAAACTTGAAAATGAAATCGGCTTATTCAAACAATATGAAAATGAGTCATTCGTCCTCCGAAATAAAATTTTGTTCATATCGCTTGTCATGGAAGATGTCTCAACGCTTGAGGATATGTATATTCGAATCCGCGCCGATATGCGTTCCAAAAATATCGAAATGCTGGACCGTCTTTTAAATGACATGTTTGATTTTATCTACACAAACAACGCGTATTCTCATCTGGAGCTGGATGCGGATTACAATTTAAAAGTCCATAAAGGCGATTTTACGTTAGAGCCAAAACAACTCAGCGGCGGAGAACGTGCTATATTCAATTTGGCACTTCGCTGTGCAATTTATCGCCTCCTCTCCTATGGATTTGGTGAAAAAAACACCGGAAAAACATCTCTTCCCCCATTGATATTTGACGAGCCGACAGTTTTCTTAGACAGCGGGCATATTCGCCAACTGATCAAATTGATTGAACATATGAAAGAAGACGGAGTCGGGCAGATTATTGTTGTCTCCCACGATGAATCTCTGATTGATTCCGCAGACCGCAATTACAGAATAATCAAAGATCCGACGTCCAATGCGTCTGATAAAGCTGTTTGAAAAAGATGAAGCAGAAAAAACGAAGCAGAAAAATGAAGCAAAAATAAGAAATGAAGCAGAAAAAACAAAACCGATTCTTATTTTTGAGCAAAATAAAGCCATTGGTCGTAACCTGTTTCTTGGTCTCTGTTATCAATCAACCAGCCATGCACTCCATTTTTTGAGAGATGATTTGTGATCCAAACGCCTTCATTTTCGGTACGCAGCGTGAACAAGAGAATGCCGCCCTTTTTTAACAATTTAACAGCTTCGTCAACGATTGAAAACCAAAGCAGCTTATTAAATTCATAAATTGTTCCGATCATAAAACCAATGACCGCATCAAATGTTTCACACTCGAAATTTTGTGAAAGGGCAGCAGCATCCATATGAATTGTTTTTTCCGGCTTTAAAACATGATGAAACAGACCGATCGTCAGTTCTTCTGCATTGATATCAATACAGAGGGGAGATAAATTTCTTTCATGAAGTGCCAGTGTTGACATCCCGTTGCCGCAGCAAATCTCAAGAAGGGCAGCATTTGGGCTTAAGAACGAAGAATGAATGCCGTTTTGATTCAGCAAATCCTCTGTTTTTTGAAGCGTTTCAGCGGCTTTTTTGACGCGTTTGGCGGAATAAACGGATTCGTAAGAGGGAAAAAAGGGATCCGATTCTTGAAAAACGGAAGGAAGCATATTTGAATAATATGCCGTCACATCCGAAGAGAGATCGGCCTCGGATATAAAAACGCTATGAATGGAACATGAAGAAGGAACATAATTTACCCAATCGCTTAATATGTTTTGAAAAGATTCTTTTGTTTCTGCATCAGAAATGACAGGCGTAAACATCAAACACTCTGCCGTTTTTTGCCGGCGCTCGATTAAAACAAATCCAAGAACATAAGGGGAGGGAATGGATTTGGCGTCGATATTTGAATTAAAAACGACTTTATCGGAATTGATGAGGAGGACGGTTTCGATATTATAAACGCCGGCTTTTGTCATTTCAGCCAATTCATGAAATTGATTAAGCCCCGTTTCAAGAAAACGCTGGCTCGGATAATCTTCTTCTGTCAAAAAAAAGGAACAGTCAAGTCCGAATTTTTGAGAAAAAAGAGAAGATAAGTGTGTCAATTTCATGAGAGCTCAATCCATTTTACATAAGATTTACCGATTGATAATCCAATCCCATATTTGAACGCCTGAGAGGGTCAATATTGTGACGATGATACCGGCAGCAATCACGCCGGCAAAAATGGAAATGAAAGCATTTCTGAATTTGTATTTTAAGACAATCGCGACAACCGTTGCTGTCCAAGCGCCTGTCATGGGCAGCGGAATGGCGACAAAAGCTGCCAAAGCCAAATCTTTGTATTTTTCCACTTTTTTGTTTCCTTGTTTTTCAGCCCGTTTAAAAAGCCATTCAAAATACTTTTCAAAAAGTTTACTGTGCCGAGATAAGAAAATGGAAACGGGCTCCAAAAAATAAAATATGAAGAAAACCGGCAGTATGTTTCCGATAACTGCCAAAACAAAAGCAACAGCCGGGTTCATATCAAAAATGCCGATTGCAACCGGAATCGAACCGCGCAATTCAATAACAGGAATGGCAGAAATAATCATTACAATTAGCCATGACGGAAAACCTTGAAACAATTCGATGACGGGGGATACAAAATCCATTTGACTTCTCCTGCTTTGCTATTTTTGTTTATTTTGACAATAGATATTGTTTTGTTTTAACAACCGATATCATTTTTATTTTAACAACCAATATCATTTTTATTTTTGCCTTAATAACGCGAAATGTGCAATAAGTGCTTCTAACTGTATTTTTTCATTGGCGCCTTCCGTGACACGGAAATCGGTTTCGCCAACGGCATCTATCAATCGAATCATTTCATCATCAGAGAGTTCTAATTTAAAAAGAGAGCGATAAATTTGATTGAGAACGTCGTCCGCCGATAAACCTTGATCAAAAACCAAAGAATTCAGCATATTGCGTGCTTCTTTGAATTTGCCGGAGAGGGCGGTTGAAATGAGGTTTAAAATGTCTTCGGGACTGGCGGTTGCCGTGATTTTATAAATGGTTTCAGCGGTTATGTCTTTTTGGATAAAAGCCGCCGCTTGAAGGGAGTTGACGGCTTTTCTCATATCGCCGCCGGACACATAAACCAAAGCACTCAGACCGTCATCTGTAATTGTTAAGCCTTCGGCACCTGCAATGTATTGAAGGCGTTTTGAAACAGCGTCATCGGACAGGCTTTTGAAACGATAAATGGCACATCGGGATTGAATCGGCTCAATGATTTTTGAAGAATAATTGCAGGATAAAATAAAACGACAATTGCTGCTGTACCTTTCCATCGTCCGGCGCAGTGCGGATTGTGCGTCAGACGTCAACGCGTCCGCTTCATCCAAAAAAATAATCTTAAAAGAAGCGCCGCCGATTGGGGCGGTTTTTGCAAATGTTTTGATTTTGTTTCGGACAATATCAATCCCGCGCTCATCAGAAGCATTCAGTTCCGTGAAATTTTCACTCCAAGATTCGCCAAACATTTCGCGGGCTATTGAAACAGCGGATGCGGTTTTTCCGACACCGGGGGGTCCGGTAAACATCAAATGAGGCAAATTAGACGAAACGACATATGATTTTAAGCGTTCGATCGTTTCTTCCTGACCAAAAACATCTTCCAATTTCATCGGTCGATATTTCTCAACCCAAATTTCTTCTCTCATACAATTTTCCTTGTCATTTTGTGAAATAAAAATATGATGTAAAAATGAAACAAAACTTATTAAATTCTTTTCTTTTGTTTGAAACAAAATGCAAATACATTTTCAAATACATTTTCAAAAACATTTGTAAATTGTCGAAAAAATGAGTCAAATTTTCGACAATTCGATAGAAGACACACGAAAAAAATCTGTATGGACTAAAAAGTATATATAAAAGATAAATGCTCTCCTTATTAAATAATTGGATATGTCACGTTTTACATGATTCAAACGGTCATTTAAAATCGCCTCCATGTTCTTTTTATGTTTTTTAAATAACAATAGTGATTTTATTTGAAAATTTAAAGAATAATTGAAATTAAAATCAATATTGGGTAACAAACGGGTAATAAACTGTGACAAAAATGGAAAAAATATCAACTGTCCGCTCTGTTCAAAGCGTTCCGAGTTCGAGAGAGAAACGAAAGGCTTTGATTGAAAAATCCGCTGCGGATATGGCAATCGCACTGGAAGCGAAGGCTGTTTTTACATTTGGTACTGTTGACTCCCGTTCTTTTGTGAATTTATCAATACCGGTTATTGATATTACTCAAATCAAAAACGTGATTGAAAAACTGTCTAATTTAGACCATGAAAACTTATCCCGCATTCAAAATCTTGCCGAAAATGTTCGAAACGAAGCCGACAAAAACACATCATTGATTTTAAACGCCGCCGCCGTAGAATACATTCTCGGAAGAATTGACAGCGGATGTGTGATCGGTGTTATTTCTTCCCCTGACACTTATTCGATTTTGGTTCACAATATGGAAGAAAATGAAAATGTGAAATCCATCTGCGAATGCGAAAAAAGAATCAAATCCGAGACACTTCAAAATGTTTTGAATTTGTCATTGGATATTGCAATGAAGGGCCGTGAAGGAAAGAAAATCGGAACTGCTTTTATTATCGGAGACGAAGAAGAGGTCATGTCGCGCTCCCATCAAATTATTTTAAATCCGTTTCGGTCACAAGACAGCAATTTTGAAATCAACATCAATAAAAAAGAAAATCGAGAAACTGTCATCGGATTTGCTCAGCTTGACGGTATCTTTGTTCTGTCCGGCACCGGAAAAATATTGGCGGCCGGTCGTTATTTGGATGTCGATACCCGCGATATCGAAATAGACAAGGGTCTTGGAACAAGACATTTGTCATGTGCAACCATCACAAGAGATACAAATGCTGTCGCCGTTGTCATTTCTGAATCCGGCGGAACCATCCGCATTTACATGGACGGCAAAGAAATCATGTTCATTGAGCCGAGCGTTTCTTTAATCGAAATTGATGGGGAAAAAGTTGATTGATGACAATTTTCTTCTTTTTATTCATCAAGCAGAAGCTTTGTTTTTGAATTCCTGAGCTTTTTTATTTCTTCACGTTCAATGGCTTGGAAACTTTTTTCGGGTGTCGGCAGCTTTTCAGGTAATGTTGTTCCCATGGCAATCATAGCTTTGCGGATTTTTTCAGCGACGTGATAATGAATATCGTTTGCCTCTATCGCTGACGATGCTTGGTCTAATTTTAATTTTTCTTCTGTTTGGGATATGCGAAACAGGTTGGCGATAAGTTCCGTACTTCCCATGAAGTCAAGGATTTTCTCTTTCTCCTTTAATTTCTTTTTTCTATGAATATCAGCAACAGTCAATCCACCGTAAAGTCCCATATAACCCGAGTTTTGAAAAATTGTAAATTCTTCATCAGTTATAACTCCTGCATTGTGGGCAGCTTTGACTAAGAGTTGATTCCATTGCTTGATGTTGCCGCGGACAACCAACCGCTTGTTGTTTTCATCAAGTTGATTAAAGGTATCAGCCAACTCTTGACGGCGTGTCTGTATGGCAAAATATGTTTGGCCGATGGCAATGATCTCTTTGCGAGGGTCACCGTTTTGGACGATGAGGTAACAGGCGTAACGGGTGAGCTTATAATCAACGGTTTGTTTTGTCGCGGATTTAGGCATTTCAATCGTTTTGTTGACGTCAGCAAAGTGACTGCCGATATCAAAACCGCTGTTTTTGCAGGCAAGCATAGCTCTGTCAATCACTTTAAAAAAATTATCCCATTTGAAATAGTTTAATACCTTTTGCAAATCTCGAGCAAACCAAAATTCATTTCCATTTTCATTAATTTTTTTGATTGCCTCAAAAGATTCATATTCTACAGCTTCCAATTTAGCCATTTTTAATTGCCTCTTTCTATTTTCATGAATTATTTGATTGTTTTTTATCGCTGTCTTGCGGCATTTTTATCGTTTTCCCGACCTCAGGAAAACGATCGCCGATATCGAAATTATTCAATTATCTTTTTTGTTGCCGACTTCGGCATTTCTATCATTTTGTTGACGTCAACAAAATGATCGTCGATACCGAAATTATCGTTTTCCCGATGTCAGGAAAACGATCACTGATATCGAAATTATCGTTTTCCCGACGTCAGGAAAACGATCACTGATATCGAAATTATCGTTTTCCAGACGTCAGGAAAACGATCGCTGATATCGAAATTATCGTTTTCCCGACGTCAGGAAAACGATCGCTGATATCGAAATTATCGTTTTCCCGACGTCAGGAAAACGATCACTGATATCGAAATTAGTCGATTGCATTTTTGTTGCCGACTTTGACGTTTCTATCGTTTTTCCGATGTCAAGGAAATGGTTGGCAGCATTAAAATTTTTTCTAAATTGTCAAAATCGAAACCTTTTTATATACATCAATGAAAATCGGGGCACCCTTTCCAAAAATCAAAAAACGGCTTTGAGGAAAAAATGTATCCCGTTTTTTATCGCTTTTAAAAAAATGCTGCTTCTTGTTTTCAGCAAAAAATAAAAAATTAAAAAAAAAGAATCAGAGAATGTGTTTAATAATGTCATCTGAGATGGTGCTTTCACAATAAACACATCTTAATGTTAATGATTTGACTGTGCTTTCGCGTATTGTTATCGTAAAGCGGGATTCAATCGGCTCACTGCTGTTTGTGATACAATTGGGATTGATACATCTTACAATTCCGTGAACAGAGTCTGGGATTTGAACATTTTTTTTCTCAACGACATCAAAATTTCGAATGATGTTGACAGTGGCTTTGGATGAAATAAGGGAGATTGAAGCGACTTCTTTTTGAGTTAATTCACGCCCCTCGATTTTAACGACATCCTTTTCGCCGCGAACGCCTCCTGCATTCATAACAACGCTGACAGTACTTGTAATATTTTCACCAACGCCGAGAATTTTAAGAACATTTAAAGCTTGTCCGGGATTAATGTGATCAATAACGGTTCCGTTTTCAATGGCTTTGATACGCAAATCGTTTTTGTCGCCGAGTTTTTTGGAACGGCCGAATTTCACATCTGCCGCATCATTCGAAGCGGGCGGTGCGGGTGGCGGAGATGTCATATCTGCACCCCCATGACTTTGCACAAAATCGCCATACGGACGGGAACACCGTAGAAGGCTTGTTTGAAGTAGCCTGCATGAGGTGTGTCATCAATTTCAGGAGAGATTTCATTCACACGCGGAAGCGGATGCATGATACGCAGACTCGGCTTTCCTTTTTGAATTAAGTCTTTGGTGAGACGCATTTTATAAGAAATACGATTAAATTCCGCCGGATCCGGGAAACGCTCTTTTTGAATACGCGTCATGTACAAGACATCAATGTTTTCGATCACATCTTCTAATGATTCTGTTTCATGGATGTGAATATTTCTTTTCTTCAAATCATCCACAATACGATCCGGCAACTTTAATTCCGGCGGCGAAACGAGCGTGATTTGGGCATTATATCGGGATAAAGCGTAGCATAGAGAATGAACGGTTCGTCCGTATTTTAAATCCCCCGCAAGTGCAATGTTGAGATTTTCAAGACGGCTTTCGCGTTTGATAGTATAAAGGTCAAGAAGTGTTTGGGTCGGGTGGTGACCGGCACCGTCTCCGCCGTTAATCACTGGAGAACTTGAATATTCCGACGCCATCAAAGCGGCACCTTCGCGCGGGTGACGCAAAACGATTGCATCCGCATATTGAGATGTGACACGAATCGTATCAGAAAGAGATTCACCCTTTGCAATGGAACTTGCCTCCACCGATCCCATGTTCAAGACTTTGCCTCCCAGTCGATACATTGCGGTTTCAAAAGACATACGGGTTCTGGTACTTGGTTCAAAAAAGAGAAGAGCTAAAATTTTTCCATCCAAAATTGTCGAGTGCTGCTCACCTCTCGCAATCGGCTCCAATTTCTCCGCCATTTCCAAAATTTCGTCAAACATTTCCTTAGAATATTCCCGCGTTGAAATGATGTGATGCATGGGCCGCATAATAATTCCTTTTGACTCTTATTTCTTTTGATTGAAAATGGATTAATTATGTTAAATGAAAGCAATAAAATATAAATGTGTTGGAAACAAAAAAGAATCAAAAGCAAGTAAAACTTTTGATTTTATGAATGATAAAGAAGGGAGAAATGTGGTCAAAATTCAAGTTGCTTTGGACGTTATCGAACCGAATCGTGCGCTTCAAATTGCAAGAGAGGCGGCTTACGGAGGTGCTGACTGGATTGAAGCCGGAACAGGTTTGATTAAAAGTGCCGGCGTGTCTATTCTTCGGCAATTAAAAGAAGCTTTCCCCGATAAAACAATCTTAGCCGACATGAAGACAATGGATGCCGGATATGTTGAAGTTGAAATCGCCGCAAAAGCAGGTGCCGGTGTTGTAACAATTTTAGGAAACGCCGATAATCCCGTGATTGAGCAAGCTCTTTTGGCTGCCAAAAAATACGGTGTTCGCATCATGGTGGATTTGATTGCAGTCGCGCACCCTGTTGAAAGAATTGCCGAACTCGAAAAAATGGGTGTGGATTTGATCAACATTCACGTCGGCATTGACCGCCAAATGACAGGCGACTCACCGATTGGTTTACTTCAGACACTCGTTTCCCAAACCTCAATGGAAATTGCAGTTGCCGGCGGCTTGACGCCTGAAACCGCCAAAGAGGCGGCGTCTATCGGTGCCGATATTGTCATTGTCGGCTCTTACATTACAAATTCCGACAATGTGACGCAAAAAACACAAGAAATCCGAAAAGCTGTGTCAAAACCAACCGCAAAATCAAAAGGTGATGACTCTAAACTCTCCAAAGATGAAGAAATAACCGCCATTTTCAAGAAAGTCTCAACATGCAATATTTCGGATGCGATGTATCGAAAAGGAGCGATGGCCGGCATTTCAACCAAAACGCCCGGCAAAAAAATTGTCGGACGCGCAACAACTGTCCGAACCTTCGGTGGAGACTGGGCAAAGCCCGTAGAAGCCATTGATATGTGCGGTCCGGGTGACATTATTGTGATTTACAACGGCGACCGAAATATTGCCATGTGGGGCGGTTTAGCGACATTAACCGCATCCAACAAAAAATTAGAAGGCGTTGTTGTGGACGGAGCGATTCGCGATTTTGATGAAATCCAAAAGATGGATTTTCCGGTGTTTGCCGCAAACATTGTCCCAAATGCCGGCGACCCGAAGGGACTGGGTGAAATCAATGCAGAAATTGTTTGCGGAAATCAGCCGGTTAATCCGGGAGACTACATTATCGGAGATGACAGCGGCGTTGTGGTTGTCCCCAAAGAAAGGGCTTATGAAATTGCCCGCCGCTCCGAAGAAGTTTGGAAACGTGAAAAACGCCTGATGGACGAAATCAACAAAGGAAAAACTCTTGCCGGCGCTCTTGAGCTTTTAAAATGGGAAAAGCAGAGATAATGAAGATGAAAAAGATGTACGAAATGAAAGAGTAAGAGTGTTAATGCACATCATCAATTGTATAAAAAACGTAATGGTCCCCTCCCCCTTATGTTAAAACGAGAAAAATCATGACACAAAAAATACCATTAATCATGACGCCCGGTCCGACTCAGGTTCGGGAAAATGTCCGATTGGCGCGAGCCGCAGAAACAACAAATCCCGATTTGGATCCCGATTTTTTTAATTTTTATCAAAAAACATGCCACCGCCTCGCGCGCTTTTTGAATACTGAAAATCAAGTTTTAATTTTAAGCGGCGAAGGAATGCTTGGATTAGAGTGTGCCTGCGCCTCCTTGACTGAAAAAGGAGACCGTGTTTTAATTATCGACAACGGCATTTTCGGCGAAGGATTTTATGATTTGGTCAAACTTTACGGCGCCGAACCTGTTTATTTCAAAGGCGACAGACAGCGCAGTGTTTCTGCTGCGGAATTAAAAGAATTTTTGGACAAAGATTCGGATTTTAAATTCGCAACGATTGTCCACTGCGACACCCCGTCGGGCGTTTTAAACAATTTAAAAGAGATTTGCCCGCTTTTGAAATCTTACGGCATTTTAACGGTTGTGGACGCTGTATCATCAATGGTCGGAGAGCTGGTTTTTGTTGATGATTGGAAAATCGATATCTGTATCGGCGCCTCGCAAAAAGGATTTTCCGCGCCGCCCGGATTGGTATTTTTATCCGTCAGCTCTGATGCCTGGAAAATGATGGAAAATCGAAAAACGCCGATTGCTTCATTTTATTGCAACTTGCCGATTTGGAAAAATTATTATGATGACTTTTGGTTCCCCTGCACACCGCCGATCAGCGATATTTACGGATTTCGAGCCGCTCTTGAAAATGTGCTGGAAGAAAAAAGCATCCGCATCAGACATGCCGAAATCGCAAAAGCCGTGCGTACCGCCGTCTTGGAAGGCGGTCTCACATTGTATTTAAAAGACGATTTTTGCAGCACGGTGACGGTTATTAATGCACCGGCAGGCATGGACGGCGATGATCTAGTTCAAAAAATCCGGCAGAAGCACAACATTTTAATTGCCGGCTGCTTTGGATATTTGAAAGGAAAAGTCTTTAGA
>Ga0099364_10001670_pt1 | contig 36268 bp, 30 predicted proteins | sample TergutTh196P3_FD_73070 | JGI IMG/M metagenome (GOLD analysis project Ga0099364, IMG submission 73070) | Microcerotermes parvus P3 segment gut microbial communities from Pointe-Noire, Republic of the Congo - Th196 P3 | ecosystem: Host-associated > Arthropoda: Insects > Digestive system > Gut ... | reverse complement strand
GCAAGTCAAAGCAAAACGGAACTGTCTGTCTATATTGAGTACCCCGAACCGATTTTTGAAAACAGGTTTGTCATCAAACCGGATATGGGAAAACTGGGGCCGCTCTTTAAAGGAAAAGCCAAAATTGTCGGTGACGCCTTAAAACAATTAACGCCGGAACAGATTAAAGCCGCCGACAAAGAAATTATTGTTTCGGTCGATGGTGAAAATGTCAAAATTCCAAAAGAATTGATCGCATTTGGCGAAGAAAGTGTCAAAATTTCGGGGCGGACGGTTGTTCCGCACGTGATTGAGCCGTCTTACGGGATTGACAGAATTGTTTACTGTCTCATGGAGCATGCTTACAATGAAGAAGAAGTTGACAGCACCGATTCTGATGACAGAAACAGCGAAACGAACGGGGCAGATGGCAAAACAAATGATGAAACAGACGATGAAACCGATGAAAAAAGAACCGTGATGAAATTTAAAAACACAATCGCGCCTTACCAAGCTGCCGTTCATCCGCTTCTCGGCAAACCCGAATTAACCACCGTTTCGAAGAAAATATTTGACGACGTCATTGCTGCCGGCATCATGGCAGATTATGACGAATCAGGAACAATCGGAAAGCGTTACAGAAGAAATGACGAAATCGGCGTCCCGTATTCTGTGACGATTGACTTTGACACGCTTGAGACGAAGGAAGTAACCATCCGAGATCGCGACACCATGAAACAAATACATGTAAAGATTGATGAGTTAGTGACCACTTTACAAAATTTAATTTTTGAAAAAGAAACGTTTGAAAACAGCGGAAAAATCATTCTCCGCTGATTCTTTTTTTAATTGATTATATTTTTTAAATGTACCTTTTTCAATTTATTTTGATTTAATTATTGTTTTGGATGCGATTCAGTTATTTGTAAATATATTTAAATTATTTCAAAAAAACTAAACAAATTAATTTGATTCATCAAAAATAAACGGGTTCATTGGGTTATTTATGGTGGAAATAAATTTTCGTTTTATATCATAAAATATGAAAAAGTATATATACAAAAAATCTGTATTAGGGAATAACTCAAGTTAAATTGTCTTAATTTTGAGTTTCACCATACAATATTTTAACCCCTGTCATTTTTTTAAATGGCACCAAAAACAAAACTTCTAACAAAGCCTCTACAATATTAAATCCCCACTCAAAGCCTGCTTTGATTTCAAAGCGGGCTTCTTTTTTATTGCTTTGTTTTTTGTTTTGCTTATTGCTTTGTTTTTTGTTTTGCTTATTGCTTTGTTTTTTGTTTTGCTTATTGTTTTTGGCTTAGCAAAAAGCGATGTAATATTGCCCGTTTTTTTGAACCGTTATAGGAACGTCAAAAAGTGCTGTTAAATTGTCGTTTGTCAAGATGGCCTCCTTCGGACCGTCTGCAAAAATTTTGCCGTCCTTAATCAAAATAACGCGCGAAATTTCGGGAATGATGTCAGATAAATCGTGTGTGGCTAAAATAATATTTTTGCCGGCTTTTGCAATGCCGCTGATTGTTTTTCTGAATTGGGATGAGGATTTCATATCCAGGCTGTTTGCCGGTTCATCCAAAACCAGTGCTTGCGGGTCATGAACCAAGGCTCTGGCAATCAAAACTTTTCGGGCTTCTCCTGTGGATATTTGGGTCATTTTCTTGTCCGAAAGATGGGAAATGTTTAAAAATTTCAAAATTTCATAAGCGGTGGCTTTCATTTCAACGGTTATATTGTAAATATCATAAATGCCGATGCTTGAAAAAAAGCCGGATAAAACCGTTTCAAAAACAGTGACGTCTCTCAGACATAAATTTTGAAGGTCGGTGGTAATGATTCCAAGCTGCCGCCGTAAATCAAAAATGTTCCAAAGTTCTTCTCCCATGATCTTCATCCTCAAATCCGGGGCACCTGAGAGGGGATAATATTCTCTTGTCATCACTTTAATGAGAGAAGATTTTCCGGAGCCGTTTGGTCCGATAAGAGCAATATTTTCGCCTGCATCGACCGTGATTGAAATTTGATCCAATATCAAACGATCTTCTTTGATGACGGAAATGTTATTAAAATCAATAAGCGGCGGTTTTCCCATATCGTATCTCATCACAGATTTTATTTTTTATTTCTGAATCCTTCCTCAAAATCCGAATCGAAAGACTGCGTAATCTGTTTCAGCTTTCGGATTTGATAGTGATATCTGAGCCAAACAAATGCGATTAATGCAAACAAAACAATGACGGATAAAGCGAAATAAAGCGGTGCGTTGTTTTGATAATATTTCACACTGACCTTTCCCAAGGGTGCATTCCATTTCAATATTGTTTGTCCGTTTGAGTTCGTTTCGATTGAATCAGGAGTCGGTGACGGCTTTCCAAAAAGAGGGTTTCCGGTTTCATATTCTTCGGATAAAATAATCTGAACCGCATGGGCGCCGTCATTGACAATGATGGAATTGCTGCCAATCGTCGGAACCATTGTATAAACCAAAATGCCTGAAAAATTTTCTTCAAGAATCAGCTTGACTTCCCTTGAAGATTCGCTTTTTTTGTATTCCGGCGTCAAAATGACAGGAGACGAAACTGTTTCATTAATACCGTCCGTCGTCATTGAAAAATTTTCGTTTGTAATAAAATAAACATCTTTGATATAAGTGTTTGAAAGCCCGAAAAGTCCGGTTTCCATAAGAATCTGAATCTCTTTTTTATTGTCAACCAACATAACAACCTGAATGTCAGAAGAATTTGAAACCGTTGAATATGTCCCGGATTCAACGACCTTTTCATGACCGCTGATCGTTGGAATAAAAACATTCAAATCATAAATTTCTGAAATATCCACTGTTTCATTCGTTTCGCCGGAATCCGAAAACAATCCCAAACAGCCGCTGAAAGAAACAGCCGCAAAAAGGATGGATGTGAGAAAAATTAAAAAGAAACTTTTTTTCATGGTACCAAAATGAATGTTGATTCTTAAAAATTTATTGTATCAATGAAGAATAGGTCTTGTTTTTTTTTCATTTTTTCAAAAACTCTTTTAAACTTCAAGACATATCCCATCGTATAACTTTCACTTCAAAAATCACTAAAAATCACTTCAAGGAAAATTATTATGGTTATGGATAATTTGGGAAATTCCCTCCAAAGCGCTTTAAAAAAGTTAATCGGTGCCGGCCGCATTGATGAAAATATCGTCAACGAAGTTGTCAAAGACATTCAGCGTGCTCTTTTAACATCGGACGTCAATGTAAAGCTTGTCATGGACATGTCAAAACGCATTAAGGAGCGTTCATTAAAAGAATCGCCGGAAAAGGGAGCCGACCCGCGCGAACACGTTGTTAAAATTGTGTACCAGGAAATGGTAAACATCATGGGCCAAAGTGCTCGAATCGAATTAAAGGCTCAAACCATTATGATGGTGGGTCTTCAGGGAAGCGGAAAAACAACCACTGTTGCAAAATTGGCGCGCTTCTTCCAAAAGAAAGGATTAAAACCGGCTGTCATCGGCGCCGACAATTTCAGGCCGGGCGCTTACCAGCAATTAAAAACGCTGTGCGCCAAACTCAATGTCTATTTCTATGGCGAAGAAGATGAAAAAGATGCTGTCGGAATCGTTACGCGCGGCATGAAAGAAATTGAAAAATACGACATCAAAATTATCGACACTGCCGGCCGCCACGCCCTTGAATTAGATTTGATTCAAGAAATGGAAAACATCCATGCCGCTGCAAAGCCAGATCAAAAATTTTTGGTTTTGGATGCCGCCATCGGACAATTGGCGGGTCAGCAAGCCAAAGCTTTTAATGATGCTGTGAATGTGACCGGCATTATTATCACAAAGCTGGATGGTACCGCAAAAGGCGGCGGTGCGTTGTCTGCCGTTTCAGAAACAGGTGCCCCCATTGCTTTTATCGGTACCGGCGAAACGTCTGATGATTTCGAGAAATTTGATGCGGATCGTTTCATTTCAAGATTGCTTGGAATGGGCGACTTGCAGTCGCTTCTTGAAAAAGTTCAGGATTCCATGAAAGAGTCCGACGTGAATGTCGAAAACATCATGAAAGGGCGTTTTACATTAAACGACATGTACGGCCAGCTTGAAGCCATGAACAAGATGGGGCCCCTCAAACAAATTATGAATATGCTGCCCTTGGGTTCAATGGGTCTTGGCGGTGCAAAATTGTCGGATAAAGAATTGGAAAACACCAGCCAAAAAATGAAATATTACAAAGTAATTATGGATTCCATGACCGACGGTGAGCGAAATGATCCGAGAATCATCAGTTCCGCTCATATCAAGCGCATTTCAATGGGCTCCGGCAGAAGCCCCGAAGACGTCCGCGAACTTTTAAAGTATCACAAAACAATGCAAAACGCCTTTAAAAATTTCGCCGGAAAAGGCGGCGGCCGCAACATGCAAAAGATGATGAAAAAAGGAATGGACGGAAATATGACCCCCGGAGGAAAGTTCCCGTTCTGATTTGAGGAGGATTTCCCCCTTTTCTTTTTCCTTTTTTTTTGTTTTTCTTCGTTTGGTTTTTGTTTTCATCTTTACAAAGAACTGAATGTTGTCGCCATTTTCCTTTTTTCTTTTTTTGTTTTTTTACTTAATTTTCGCCCGTGTCATTAACAGGGAATTGAATGTCACGGATACCGAACTGAGTGCCATGAAAGCGGCGGCCATTTCGGGCGTAATTAAAATGGTGTGAAAGATCGGAAAGAGGATTCCGGCGGCAATCGGGATGCCGATGGCATTATATCCGAATGCCCAAACCAAATTTTGTTTTATTTTCCGAATCGCTAATCGGCTTAATTGGATGGCTGCGGCAACGTCTTCGGGATTGTTTTGGATTAAAACGATGTCGGCGGATTCTATGGATATGTCGGTTCCTGCGCCCATTGCAATGCCGACATCGGCTTGTGTCAAAGCGGGGGCGTCGTTGATGCCGTCGCCGACCATGGCAACAGCCATTCCTTGTGATTGGAGTTCTTTGATTTTTTGGGCTTTGTTTTCGGGAAGAACTTCTGCAATCACATGATTTTCATCAATGCCGGCTTTTTTGCCGATAGACTTTGCTGTTCTTTCGTTATCTCCCGTCAGCATGTATATTGAAAGCCCCATGTCCGAAAGTTTTGAAACGGCCGCCGCTGATGTGTCTTTGAGGGTATCCGAGACCGCAAATAATGAAACAAAAGTGTGATTGACTGCCATTAAAACAACGGTTTTTCCTTCCTTTTCAAGCTGCTGAATTTGTTCTTCTTGTTTGGCAGCTGCTGTCAGACCCTTTTCCAAGAAAAAGAGGCGCGTTCCAAGAAAGACGTGCTTTCCTTCAAAAACGGCTTCAACGCCCTTTCCGGTTATTGAAACAAAAGATTCGGCCGGCTCAATTGGAATGTTTCGATTTTTTGCACCTTCAACGATGGCTTTGGCGATGGGATGTTCAGATCCGTATTCGCAGGCGGCTGCGATTTTTAATAATTCCGGTTCTGTATAAGTACCGGTGCCGCTGTCTGCGTTTGTGTTTGTGCTATCAGTTTCGAATGTTTCAAAAGAAATGACGTCCGTTAACATCGGCTTTCCGATTGTGAGCGTTCCTGTTTTGTCAAAAACAACGGCTTGGATTTTTTTTGCTTTTTCAATGCCGTCTCCACCTTTAATTAAAATGCCGTTTCGGGCGCCAAGTCCCGTGCCGACCATAACGGCTGCGGGTGTTGCAATTCCGACGGCACATGGGCATGAAATCATCAGCGTTGTCACAAAAATCAGCAGCGAAAACAGAAACGGACTCGTTCCGGCATACGCCGGATAGGATGAAACGGTGAACAATTTAAATCCGGCAAAATACCAAAACAAAAAGGCTAAGGCGGATAAAATGAAAATTGTGATGATGAAGCGGCCGGCAACTTTGTCCGCCAATCTTTGAATCGGCGGCTTTTTTGTTTGCGCCTCTTTGACAAGCTGAACAATCTGAGAGAGGGCGGTCTCTTTGCCGATTTTTTCGGCGCGGAATTGAATCCATCCTGAAAGGACAAGTGTTCCGCCGATGACAAAACTTTCTGCCTCTTTTTCCACAGGAATGCTTTCTCCTGTGAGCATGGATTCGTCAATCGTTGACGTTCCGAGAAGAACAGTGCCGTCAACCGGTATTTTTTCTCCGGAACGGACAATCAAAATATCATTAATTTGGACAGCCTCAATCGGAATTTCAAATTCGCTGCCGTCTTTGAGAATGCGGCAAATTTTGGGCTGCAAACCCATTAATTTTTGAACAGCTGCGGATGTTTTGCCGCGCATTTTGGCTTCCAGATATTTGCCGAAAATGACAAAAATAAACAGCATCGCAACTGTTTCATAATAAAGATGGTGATAGCCGGGACCCAAGTCAAAAAATGTCGACGCCGTGCTGACCAAATAAGCGCATCCCGTTCCGGCGGCGATTAACAGATTCATGTCGGCAAGCCTGTTTTTCAAACCCTTAAAGGCGCCGATAAAAAATTGGCGTCCGGGACCGATAATTAAAAGTGTTGTGAGACAAAAAAGCAAATATTTGTTTGTTAAAAAGTCGGGAACAAAATCCAGCCAGGTTGTCATCATTTTCATGTTTCCCAAAATGATCGGGATGCCGATCATAACGCAAAGGAGGAAACGGTTTCTTTGAAAAGCGGCTTCTTTTTCAAAAACATCAAAATGGGAATCGTCGTCCGCTTTTTCAACGGACGCTTCATATCCGATATCAACAATTGCTTTAACTATGTCATCCGATGTGATTAAAGAGGGATCGTGCCAAACAGTTCCTTTGAAAAGCGCCAAATTAACGGAAACGAAAGACACGCCTTTCTTTTTCAAAAGCGTTTTTTCGATGTTCGCGGCGCAGGCCGCACACGTCATGCCGCCGATATTGAGGATAAGTTTCTCGTCTGTTTCAGATTCGATTTTTGAAGAGAGAGGGGATTCTTCCGCTGCGGATTTGTCAAAAGCAATCGGACATGATTGGTCAGAGAGCGGATTGGATTTATCAAAAGTGGTTGGGCATGATTGAGCGGATTTTAAAAGAAGCGTTTCTTTTGAAAGGGAGGGAAGATAATCTTCTTTTAAAATGGCGTCAAACAAAATGTCAATGTTTGTTTGGTTTTCGTCAAAATCAATAACAACCGTTCCGATTTGATGAACTTCATCTAATGTGATGTCTGCAGAAATGACACCAAGAACGCCGGAAACGGCTTTATGAACGGCAGAAACACAGTGTTGGCAAGTCATCCCGCCGACGTAAATTGTTTTGACTGAAATGATAAAACCTCCCCGAAAAATAAATAATCATATTAAATGCCATAACCGGCATCAACGACTGCTTTTTTTATGGCTTCAACTGTTGTTTTCGAAGGATCGTAATCAACTGACGCCTGCGCACCGGCCAAATCAACAACAACATAAGAAACGCCTGCGACATTTTCAATGGCTTTTTGAACACGCTTTTGGCAATGGCCGCATGTCATGCCGGTGACTTTGAATTTGATTTGAGTCATTTTTTCCCCCCATAAATGATTTCGTTAAAATGATTTTTGTTAAAAGTACTTTTTACGAGTATAACTCGAATTGTATATATATGTTTTTGATTTTTATTTTCGCCATTTTTTAACGATTTTGTTTTTAATAAAATCCATTCTCTTGATATTTATTTTTATGATGGGGCAACCCCGAAAAAAATCACCAATTTTTTGGGACATTTTCCATTGGAAAGTAATTTACGACCACAAAAAATATATCTTTAAAATTTTTTAGCAGTTGCCGATTGTCTTTTTTAATGATTTTTTCATAATTATTGTTTCTTATAAAAATTATCAAAGGAACAAAATGTATATATTAAAACACCCTTCTGATGTTGTTTTTCCATGCGAAATGGGGGGGTGTCGGAACCATAAATTTTAATACCTTTACTTCGAATGGATTGATTGACAAGAATTAATCATTCAACAATTAAATGTTTTAAATGTTGCCTCATTTAAAATTGAAAAAACGAAAAACAAAAAATGAAAAACAAAAAAACAAAAAACGTCAAACTGCTTTATGATATTTTTTAAAGCGTTTGATAAGCACAAACCTTCCAACCCATCATTGATTTTTTTTAAAGGACATGGTCCTTTCAATCACAGCCAATGCAAACTCCACGTCAATTTCACAAATTCAGTTTCATAATTCAACTTCAATTTCAGTTTCATAATTCAGTTTCATAATTCAGTTTCATAATTCAATTTCATAATTCAATTTCATAATTCAGTTTCACAAATTCAGTTTCACAAATTCAGTTTCACAAATTCAGTTTCACAAATTCAGTTTCATTCATATTTACATCTCAATTTCATTCATAATTTCATAACATTATGTTTTTCACACACCTTCACTGAAAAACTCCAGGAATTACATAAAATGACACGCTCCCTTGAAAAATTATTTGAACATTTACTTGAAAGCGAATCCATCTTCAAAGACAAAGAAGTTTTAAGGCATTCGTACACACCGGATGTTTTAGTACATCGCGATACTCAAACCGAAGAGCTGGCAACGATTTTAGTCGTTGCATTAAAAGGCGAAACGCCGTCCAATATTTTGATTTACGGAAAAACGGGAACCGGAAAAACAGCCGTGACCAGATATGTCGGAAAAGAACTTGAAAAAATGAGCGAACGGATGAATGTTAAATGTACCGTCATTTACGTCAATTGCGAAGTGATTGATACGCAATATCGTCTTCTTGCAAACTTAGCCCGCCAATTCGGAGAAGATATTCCGATGACAGGCTGGCCCACAGATCAGGTTTTCCAAAAATTCAAAGAAGCTTTGGATTCTCAAGAACAGGTTTTGATCGTGATTTTGGATGAAATTGACAAGCTCGTCAAGAAGGGGGATGACGTTCTTTACAATTTGTCGCGCATTAACTCAAACTTGAAGCGCGCCAAAGTCAGTTTGATCGGCGTGTCAAACGATTTGAAGTTCACGGAATTTTTAGATCCGCGCGTCAAAAGTTCTTTGGGCGAAGAAGAAATCATTTATCCGCCGTATGATGCCGACCAAATCCGCGACATTCTTTATCAAAGAGCTGCGATGGCTTACCACGACAATGTTTTGGACAGATCTGTCATTCCGCTGTGCGCCGCTTTAGCCGCCCAGGAACATGGGGATGCCCGCCGCGCTTTAGACTTGCTTCGCGTATCCGGTGAAATTGCCGAACGCTGCGAAGATAAAGTTGTTACGGAGGTGCATGCCCGCCGCGCGCAAGATAAAATTGAGATCGATCGAATTGTTGAAGTTGTCCGCACATTGCCCACACAATCCAAATTGGTTCTTTTCAGCATTGTTGTTTTGAATATCAATGCCCAAAACCAAAACATGTCGCTTCAAAATATCACAACCGGCGAAGTGTATAACATTTACAGAAAATTATGCAAAGCCATTGATATGGATATTTTGACGCAAAGAAGAGTGACGGATCTCATGTCTGAACTTGATATGCTGGGCATTATTAACGCCGTCGTTGTCAGCAAAGGTCGATACGGCCGCACAAAGGAAATATCCCTTTCCGTGCCTGCAAGAAACACATACGACGTCCTTTTGGAAGATTACAAATTGTCACCGCTTCAAAGTTACAGCCACAGCATTAAAATCGGATATTTCTGATTAAAAAAATATCCGTTAACTTTTTTTCCCTTTTTTCTTTTTCTTCCTTTCTCTTTTCCTTTTTTTCCTTTTTCTTTTTCCTTTTTTCAACATCTATTTTGCCGATACTGTCGGCAAAATTGAGTTGGTCGCATTTTCTTGAATTACTCCCGCTTATAAGATTTCATAATAAGTTCCGGCACTTGCTCCGAGTTTTTTAAATATTTTGTGGGATAATTTTTCCCATCGGCGGCAGTTGTCAAGTATTCCTTGACAACTGAAATCGGAACAAGCTCGCCCTCTAAAAAAAAGTTGATTATGTGCAGGCTGATATTTTATTTTGTTATCTACACAATTTTGGCGTTATTTTGGCGGAGTTGGCGTTATTTTGGCGTTATTCCCTCGTTGACGATTTTCCTTTTTCTTCCAATATGTAGAACTGTTTTTTTTAATTCGGCAATTATTCGGCAAAACTTCGGCAATCAACTTCGATAAAACTTTAGCAGACGACTTCGGCAACTTCGGCAAAACTTCGGCAAAATTTACTTTAATAATATTGTTTTTTAAATCAATTCATACTTCGTAAGATTCGTTTCTTCGATTTTTTTGAGTTTGAACTTGTGAGTATTCCTTACAAGTTGCCTCCTGACTCAATTCGCCTTCCTGATAAGTGTTTTTAATATGAAGCGTAATGTTTTGGGTGTTGTTTGGAATAAACTTTTCCATTTGAGCCAATATGAAATTATGAGCTAATTATTACCTAATTTGCGCAATTATTGCTCAATTTGCTCAATTGTTGCACAATTATTACACAATTATCGACCAATTTGCGCAATTGTTGCTCAATTTGCGCAATTATTACACAATTATCGGCCAATTTGCGCAATTATTGCTCAATTTGCGCAATTATTGCGCAATTATCAAAACTTCGACATTTTTTTTAATCAATTCATGCTTTTTGTATTCTAAATTTATCCACCAAATAACCGCCATATCCACCAAATAACCGCCAAATAACCGCCATATCCGCCAAATAACCGCCATATCCGCCAAATAACCCATAATGTATCATTTTACAGTTCATAATATGCCCCTTTCTTATCACTAACTTTTTTGAAAACACCCATTTGTTTTAAGTTCTCTAATTCACGAGAAGAAGTTCTGCCGGATATCTTCCCCCATTTTTTCCCTTTTTTCCATTTCTCCCTTTTTTCCATTTTTCCTTTTTCTTTTTTTCTTTTTCCTTTTTCCTTTTTTCAACATCTTTTTCTATAATTATCATTCTATTGCTTTTGAAAATCTTTAAAAACATTTATCTGCTTATCCTTTCCTTTTTTCTTTCAAACATTGACATTTATAAAACCAATGACAACGGACAAAAAACAAAAACAGATGAAAGAAAACGAAAGAAAAAGGAATGCGGATTTAAATCTTTTGGGAGCCGATTAGGAGCCAATAAAAGCTGTAGAAAAAGAAACAGACCGTTGCGGATTTTTTAGGGATGTATTTATACCTTCCGATTTTGAAAAAATCAGAAAATACATAATCTAATATTTCCTTTTTTGAAACGTGATCAAAATGACTTACGACTCACGAATTGAACTCTACAAAAAAATTGAAGAATACCGGCAAAAACCGCTAATCGTCTATGCAACCAACATCCGTTCAGGAACAGACGCCGGCATGGCAAGAGATGTCATTGTCGAATTCATAAAGCACATCAACTTGATTCCAAACGAAATTAAAGAAATTGATTTGTTAATCATAAGCAATGGCGGAGACCCAATCACGGCTTGGCGAATAATGAATATTTTAAGAGAAAGATTTGAAAAAGTTTCTGTCTTAGTTCCGTTTGTGGCATACAGTGCCGCAACGCTTTTAGCACTCGGCGCAGACGAGATTATTATGCACCCCTATTCGAATTTAGGTCCGGTTGACCCGCAGATTACTGCTCAGCGATCGACACCGGACGATTCAGACGATCTTCACTTTGGTTCGGAAGATATTCGAAATTATATTGAGTTTGTAGAACACGATTTTCAAATCACAGATTCAAAATATGGTGTTCAAGCCCTGAACAATTTATTAAAAGAAATAGGTGTATTGCCAATCGGCATTGCAAAAAGAGGCAACCAACTTTCGATATCACTCGGAGAAAAAATGCTGTCCATGCATATGCAAGACAAAACAAAAATTCACGCCATTGCAAAGACATTAAATTCCTCTTATTTCCATCACGGCTATGCTGTCAGCCGAAAAGAAGCAAAAGAAATCGGCTTAAATATAACAGATCCCGACGAAAATATTGAAGCACTGATGTGGAAAATATGGGAAGATATATCTGCCGAACTGAAATATGAAGAACATTTCGATTTTATTTTTGAAATTTCAAAAATGAAAGAATTTGAATATTTGCTCTTACCCCCCACATCCGATTTAAAAATAAATTCAAAGGCAGTGGATATAAAAGTAAATAATGCAATATTGGAAACAGCGAAAGCATATAGCTGCAGTGATGAAATATACAGAATATTCGCTTGGAAAAATCCAAATGAAGTAAACATTAATATAAATGTGGCATCATACACACCTAAGTGGCAATTTCAATTAAAATAAGAGGTAGAGAAAATGCGATATCGATCTTACAAAATAATATACCCCGACCCTTTTACAATGAGAACATCCGGAGCCGGTAGTGCACAGATAACAATCGGCAGCGGTATCGTAAAATGGCCCGAAAAAAAAGAGAACAGTGAAAAAGAGAGCAGCGATTAACTCTTTTATGCTTATCTTTAATTTTTTTAACTTCTTTTTTTGTTTTTTAATCCCATCCGATTCAAAGATTTTGCCGATGTTGCCATTTGTCCTGCTTGTGCCCCACATGTGCTCCGTTTGTCCCATTTGTGCCCCACCTATTGTCCCACTTGCCCCACTTGTCATTAATCCAAAGTAAAGCAGAAACATTTACTGCGGAATAGCAAGGGAAGATAACATGATTGGAAAACAAAGTAAGTCAATTATGAAAAAACGTAAGCCAATTATGAACCTATAAATTGAAAAAATAAAAAAACGGCCGACAAAACTCGCATAGAGATTTTGTGCGAAAAATCATAAAAGTGCAAAAGGTTCTTGATATTTCGAGATTTTTCGAGAATCTCGAAAGATTTTGATTTGAGCAGATTTTATGGTTGAAACAATTTTTACGGGCTTTGCACGAAAAGTCAAAAAATAGGCACTTCGCTATTTTAAGAGGTAACACCAAATCAAGTCCGGTGGTTTCAAGACCTCGCAGCGATTAATTTTTCCCCCCGAATTTTTGATTTTCAACATCTTTTTCTATAATTATCATTCTATCGCTTTTGAAAATCTTTAAAAACATTTATCTCCATTTCGTTTTCTTTCAAATGATTGAAATGATTGCATATGATTCGGAGTGATTCAGAAATCGACGACGAGAGGCAAAAACGAAAGAAAAAGGATAATCACTTATGGAAAAGAAAAAAATATATTTAGAAACGACTCTATTTAATCATTATTTCGATGTAAGAACTCCAAACTATCATAATGATACAAGGGCACTGTTTAAAGCGTGTGCGGAAGGGATATTTGAGCCGTACACATCGCAGTATGTGATTGAAGAATTAAAAAAAGCGCCTCTTGAAAAATACGACCAGATGTATGAACTTACAAAATTGTATTATATTGAGGTTCTTGATCTCTCTGATGAGGCAGATGATCTTGCAAGATGGTATATTTCAGAAGGTGCACTTTCGTGGGGTTCACTGTATGACGCAAGTCATATTGCCGCCGCTTCGGTTAATAAATTAGATACAATTGTCAGTCTAAACTTCCGACACATTGTCAGAGAAAAAACGATTAAATTTACAAATGAAATCAATACTTCATTAGGATATAATATAATAGAAATAAAATCTCCAAAGGATGCATTGGACTATGAAAAAAATCAACGATCCCGTCTTGGATGAAATTCACGCGATACGCCGTCAACTTTACGAAGAAACGAAAGATATGACAAGTTCCGAGCGGACAGCCCATATCAGACAAAGCTGCGATGCTGCCTTAAAAGAATGCGGCTATATAAAAATTTATACTGACGAGAACAAAACGAGATTCCGCCTTGAATCGGACCCAAACAATATACAAGCCATGAAAAGGCACACTGAAATCGCGGAGAAAATTAATGAAATGCGCCGTCAGTATGGCGAAAAAATAAAAGACACGGCATGTTCCGAGCAGACGGAAATATTTCAAACAAAGCGTTAACCCCACCGCGAAAAAAACATGGCTTATAATATCGTTTATCTCAACGATAAAAAAACACAATTCTGATCTGAATAAAGTAGAAATAAACTCTCCAAAGGAGGCATTAGACTATGAAAAAAACCGACGATCCTGTCTTGGATGAAATTCACGCGATACGCCGTCAAATTTACGAAGAAACAAAAGATATGACGAGTTCCGAGCGGACAGCCTTTATCAATCAAAGATGCGATGCCGCCATAAAAGAAAGTGGCTATATAAAAATTTATCTTAATGAGGAAAAAACGATATTCCGCCTTGAACTGGATCCTAACAATATACAAGCTATGAAAAGATACGCTGCAAATGTGGAAGAAATGAATGAAATACTCCGCCGGCATGATGAAAGAAAAAAAGGCATGGTGTGTTCCGAGCAGACGGAAATATTTCAAACAAAGCGCTGAACCTGCCGCAAAAAAACATGGTTTATAAAATCGTTTATCTCGGTGATAATAACGATACCCACTCGAAACAGCAAAGCGCCAATTTTTTTATTTTGAATGACGGCATTCAAAATCAGTCAACGAGGTTGCTCCAATCATTCTTCCCAGGTGCGTATTTGGAAAAAATGGGGTGGCTTTCCTCGACATAATCCATGTCCGTCTCACTATCATCGTAAATTTCAACGCCGTCTTCTTCAATCGCAGAAACTTTCATGCCTGTGCTTGAATCGGGTTTTTCATTCTTTTTTGCAAGCTCATCATACTTTTCAAGTTCATCTTCATAAAGCGCCTGAACAAGTTCTTTGACACAATTGACGGTTTCTGACAGCGGCAGTTCGGTTGTGTTAATTTCATAAATGCGGTGGCAATAATCAAAACAGTCGCATAAAACAACATCAATGGACTCGGCAAGTACATTTTCCATCACTTTCTTTTCAGAATAACCGCGCTCATCCAACCGAATTTTTAATGCATGCGGATGTGTTCTAAGAATAATGGAATAATTGCAAAGATAGTGCGCCAAATGACTTTCAATGATTAAGACCGGAAGATTCGCAGGAGACGTGTAAAAATCAGCAGGAGTCATATTTTTTTCAAAATAAGATTTGCAAAATTCGTGGGTGAGATCATCTTGATACTTATAAACCGCTCTTTCCAAAGCGACCATATCCACAACAAGGCAATCTCGATCTGAATCATACTCTGACGGAATATTTTTTTCTTCAATAAAGTCGGTTAAATGAAGAATTTTATAACCTTCTTCTTCTAATTTTTTGGAAACTGCCGTTTTTCCGGTACCGGGCGTTCCGGTAAGGGCAATTGCTAAAAAAAGAGGATCAGAAAAGACTGTCATTGTAAAAGCCACACCATAACTTTTTAAAAATATATTATAATTGTTCAACAAAATATGAGATATAAATTTGAATTTCCTTATTTATCTCCTTTTTGCTCTGATGAGTCAACCCTGCGAAGATAGGACAAAACTTTTTTCTCTTTTTCATACAACTTAACGGCTTTTGGAGCGCCAATCATCAATTTTATAATACGATTATAGACACTTGGCGATTTTTCTTGGTCAAGAGAGGAAAGAATCGTATCCAGCGCTTCGATAAGCGGCAGATAATATTTCGGATTCATCGAATCAATGGTTGAAAAAGCATTTAACAAGCCTACCGTATTGTATTCGTTAACGGCTGCCAATCGGATGACAGTTTGTTTTAAAAACGCCAATCCGTCGGGTGTTTGAAGGGAATATTTGCGGTTTTTTGCAAATGTTGCGTAAAGTGCGCGCTGGTCAATGGATTGTTCAATATGAAATGACGGATCGCTTTCAATCATTTTCACGAGTTCCAAACAATCCGGTGCATCTGTGCCGGCAACGGAACTTAAAAACGCCTCCCAAGCCACCGGATCTTTTTTACATTCTTCCATGTAAATAAGCGTCAAGTCGCGCTTTTCAGGAACGGAGCTGTTAAGCCAACTTGCAAAAGCGACCGCGCGGTCAGTTGCATTTGTTGCCAATAAAAATTGGCGTTTGATCATCGCATGAATCGGCGGCGTATCCAAAACAGAAAGCAATCGAAGTGCATTATTTTTAACTTGGCGTCTCTTAAATTGATCCGATTTCAAGCGCAATGAACCGCGGACAGAATACAATTTTTCTTCCTCAATATTTTGAGGTTCAGAGTAATCTTCATAAATAATTTTTAAGGAAGCTTCATGCATTTTTGCAAGTTCTGTCTGCATTTTCAATCGAACAGCATACAGCTCTTTATATTGGTGTGAAAAATGATCATCATCCGTTGACTCAAACAATGTTAAAAACAACCCGCCTGTCTTTTCTAACAAGTTCTGATCACACAATAATTCAAAATAAAGATTGACATATTCGGGAGATAAAGACGCCGTTTTGTTAAGCAGCAGTTTTCTCTTTTCCATATCTGTCAGCGCATAAAACGCAAGCCAGCGCCCAATGATATCTTTGTCTTTGCGGACTTGTGTATACAGCTCTTTAACATCCGCATCGGTTTCAATTTTCCCGTAAAATGATCCGTTTCTGTTGAGCGAAACAAATGCCGGCGGTTCAACATTTTGAATAACAATTTCTTCTTCACGCCTTTGAACAAAATGAATTTTTTCATAAATGACTTTTCCTTTTCTGTCCGCCAATGCAAATGAGAAGGGGAAAAGCCAAGGCTGTTTTTGGTATGAAATTCTTTGAATCAGCTTTAATCGGAATTCGGATGTCTCGGGATCATATGATTTTGAAACGAACAGCGTTGGAAATCCGGTTTGATGAAGCCAACTGTTTGACATGCGCATGAGCTGCATGCCGGACGCCAATTCCATTTCATGAATCCAGTCAAACGTTTTGGCGTTTTTATGGCTGTATTTGCGGTGATAAGCATCTAAGCCGCGGGCAAATGCCGCATCACCGATCAATGTTTTAATCATGCGAACAAATTCGGGCGCTTTGACGTAGGTGACGGATGTGATCAAATCGTTGGGATCGTTGAATCCTTCCGGCAAAATCGGCATGGATGAAGCTCCGCTGTCTAAAGCAAATGTTCCGGAAACCGGCGCATACAAATTCAAAAATGTTTGAAGGCGGTTATACTCATCGCCGATGAAATAAGCATGAAAAGACGATTCGATTAAAACGGTGACGGCTTCGTTGAGCCAAATTTCAAACGGACTGTTTCCGGTGACCTCTGAGCCGTTAATGTTGTGATAATATTCATGCACTTTAACGTTGACCATGTATTCAAAAGAGGAATCCATTATATTTTTGGTCGGCATGATTCGATTTGTGATAATGGTTGTGTTCCCGACATTTTCCATGCCGCCATAGTCGGAATTTTGCATACCGATTTCACGATAAACCGTTCCCGTGTATTTGTAGCCGAATGTTAATCCTTTGCACAGTTCGGTAATTTTTTCACGGACAGCATTGAGATTGTTCATGACGATATTCAAATTATTCGGCAGAACAAAAGCGGAATTTAAATTGTGTTTTAAATGGTCGCGCAGTTTTGTGAGTTCAAATATTTGTTTTTTGATTTCAATATCTTTGTGGCTTTCGGGACCGGTAAACAGATAGACCCACATGACCGCACTGTAAAGAACGTCTAAAGCTTGTTCAGCATAATCTTTGTTGGAGTTTGGCGGGATTAAGAGTTCCAAATCGAAGCAAGAGCCGTTTGGGTATTCAAATTCGCGTTTGTATGTATCATAAGTTCCGACGCCGAGAAAGAAGAGGTATGTCGCCATCGGTGTTTTCATATTTTCATAAACGATTTCATCACGCGATAAGCCGGTTATGGAATCGGTTGAGACTGTTTGTCGCGGGACGGCAATGTCGCCGTTTGTAATAATGTTTGTATAGCGCGAATCAGCGCGGATGGTTGTTTTGTAAGTGCATTTGGCAGTCATGTCATCAATACAAGGAACAATGCGCTGAAACCCCCATTGTTGGCATTGGGTAATTTGTTGCGGCGGTGCGCCTGCCGGTGTTTCGTCATAATAGAGTCCCTCTAAAAGATGTTTTGTGGGCTTGCAAATTGTTTTTGTTTTAATTTCAAACCTCGAATTTTTTGCAATCGGCGGATTAAAATAAATATCCAAGTATGCCTCCCTTTGCCGATACTCGTGTTTTTTAAAATTGTCCCCGCCAACCGATAATATTTCTAAATCTCGGCAGTTCAATGAAATTTTTTCAAGCGGCACATCCATGTTTTTTAAAGAAATTTGTGATGAAACGATCGTGTGGTCATCAAAAACATCAAAATCAAGGTCCATATGAAGGACACGAAAATTTAGTTTTCCGAAATCTTCGGGATAATATCGATAAAGTCGTTCTTCCATGTATTAGAAAAAGTTTTCATGGTAATTATATGTTCACAAAGACAATGTTTTTTTTCAAATTGAGGTTAAAATTTATCAAGCCAAACAAACTTATACGTCTCATTCGTTTAGAGAAAAAATAAAATGAGTCCGGAAAAAAGTAAAAAAAATAAAAAAAGAAAATAAAAAAATAAGAGAATAAAGAGATAAGAGAATAAAAAGAATAAAGAGAACTTAAGAAAATTAAGAGATAAGAATAAGAGAATTAAGAATAAGAGAATTAAGAATAAGAGAATTAAGAATAAGAGAATTAAGAATAAGAATTAAGAGGAAAAACATGACAGAGATTCCAAAAAGCCATCCCCGATATGAGTCATTAATGACGCGTGAAAAAATAACAGAAGGCGTTGAAAAAGGATTGACCAGCCGCCAGGGATTAATCGCACAGGGACGCGGTGAAGCCTTTGATTATTTAATTGGCGAGAGAACACTTGAAAGCGCTCATTATGCTCAAGCTGTCGCAGCCGCCCTTTTGCTTTTAGCAAAAAAGCCTGTCATTTCCGTCAATGGCAATGCTGCTGCTTTAGTTCCAAGTGAATTGGTAACCTTATCACAATTAACAGGCGCTCAACTGGAAGTGAATTTATTCCATCGAACTGAAGAACGTGTGCAAAAAATAGCAGAAGAATTGAAAAAACATGGCGCAGACGTTGTTCTTGGAGAAAATGCCGAGCCATTATTGCCCCTGGATCACGACCGTTCAAAGGTGGAACGTGACGGCATTTACGCCGCAGATGTCATTTTCGTACCTCTTGAAGATGGCGACCGCTGCGAAGTTTTGGCAAATATGAAAAAACTCGTCATTGCCGTTGATTTAAATCCGCTGTCCAGAACCTCACAAACCGCCCATATCAGCATTGTTGACAATTTAACACGCGCCGTAAAAAATATGATTGAGTTGATTCCGGATCTCAAAAACATGAGCGAAGACGAACTTTGGGGCATCATTGGCGCATATGACAATCCCATGACTTTAATCGACGCCATTGAAGAAATAAAAGAGCATTTGGAACAAATACAAGACGAATTATTCGGACCGGAAGAAGAGCCGGAGCCTGATCCAGAAGTTGTTGCAGCCATGCAAAAACGCTCGGAAATCGCAAGAAGAGTTATGATGCGCGGCGGCGATCTGATGATGGAGTAACAACAAAAGAAAAAAAGGAAAGAAAAAAGATCACGAGAAGAATCGAGGATCTTTTTTTCCGCCTGACTTTTGATATAAATTCCATCGTTCTTGTTTTTAATGTTTTTTGAATTTGATTTTGTTTTTTTCTTAAATCCGAAACATCATTTTTCTTGAAGCGATTAAAAAACGGGGTACGTTTTCCCCTAAAAGCATTTGATGGTTTGGGGAAAACGGTACCCCCGTTTTTATTGATGTGATATAAGAACGATGTTTCGGGATTGGTTGACTTGAAATAAAGAAACAATTCGTATTTTCTTTAATCATGAAAACCCGAATCAACCACCCGTTCGATCAGTCGCCCTAAGGCGGCTGAATCGAACGGATTCACACCCATAAAAATAAAATAGAAAAATACAAAACCGTTTTTTTATTCTATTTTAAGATACAGACGGCAACAGAAATCATAGCAGCAGCAACAATAAGCGGCGGTAGAAATCATAGAAACAATATTTTTTTTTTGAAAACGCTCAAATTTTGCTTTCATCCGCTACGCTACTGAAAACAAAATTTGAGGGGGTTTGGATGTTTTTGAGGAAAAGGAATTCAAGGGGTCGATTTTATTTTTTGTTTAAAGTCAGAAACATCATTTAATTGAAGCGATTAAAAAACGGGGTACATTTTTCCCCAAATCATTTTGTTGATTTTGGGAAAGGGGTACCCCCGTTTTTATTGATGTGATATAAGAACGATGTTTCGGGTTTGATTGACTTGAAATAAAGTGATCGTTCATTTTTTTTAATCAAGAAACCCGAATCAACCACCTGTTCGATCAGTCGCCCCAAGGCGGCTGAATAAAACGGCTTCACCATAAAAATTAAATGAAAAATACGAATCCGTTTTTTTTAATAACAAATGAAACAATCATTCTGTTTTAATGAAAAGCCCTCTTTCCCTCAACCCTTTATATATTTGTTTATCTTTCTTATATAAATTATTGAAATCATCTGAACACCTCTGTTCTCAAAAATAAAACAGCAAAATTGAATTTTCGGAGAGAAATTATGGAAAAAAAAGGCGGCATTGGTGCATTTTTGAAAAAGACTTTTGAATTGAAGAAACAAAATGATGACCCTGAAAAGAAGGAAACGGATACAAAAAAATCAACGGCTGCCGACAAAAAAACAACCGTAAAAACGAACCAAAAAGCGGCAAAAACAGCAAAACCGGCGGCAAAAACAACATCAAAAGCAACAACATCAAAAGCAGCGCCAAAAATATCGCCTAAAACCGCGCCTCCTGCAAAAAAAACTGCTGCAAAAACAAGTCCGAAAACGACAAAGACCGCAAAGCCAACTTCAAAACCAACATCAAAAACCGCCGCTTCAAATACAGCTGCTTCAAAAGCCGCCGTTTCAAAACCCCCTGTCACGTTTTCAAAAAACATGACAAAAGCCGATAACATTCGTTTTTACATTTATCAACATTACTTTAAGCCGGCAAAAATCAAAGGCCAAAACAAAATAACGCTTCTGGCAGGGGACATTCACAAAGAGATGGGATTAAAAGCCGAAGTTCCTGCAGTTTGCTCCGCCATGAAAACAAGAATTGACCGCCTCTATGATGTTGAAATCTTAGACGTAAAGCCCGAAAACTGTTCCAATTCAAAATTGACCGTGAAATACGATTTGAAAAATTTATACATGGAAGAAGGAATTGCGCCGGACTCAAAAACGTCTCAAAACAAAAAGACAATCTCTCAAAATTCCGAAGCCGGCTATTCTGTTTTAAAAGAGCTTGAGGAAAAATTGAGGCATTTTGTTTCAAGCCGTGTCGAAAGCCGTTTTGGAAAAGAATGGTGGAAAGGAACGGATATGGGCTTTTTGGCTGACCGCTGGAATGAACGCCGCCTGATGAATGAACGAACCAATGCCGACAAAAAAGGAGCCGGAAAAGAGCCTTTGATTTCATACGCCAGCTTCAGTGATTATCGGCGCATCATCAACAACCCGTTTGCATGGGACGCCTTTGAAGAATATTTCCCCGACCGCGGCTGGATTATCCAAAGACTCAAAGAACTCGACCCCATCAGAAACGCAATCATGCACCACATGCCCCTTGAAGAAGACGATTATGTGCGCCTCAATTTGTATTCCAAAGATATTTTAAAAATCATTGACAAAAGCGTTGACAAGACCAAAAAAACAGGCGCCGATAAAAAAGTAAGCGAGGGAAAAAAATGAGCAAAAACGAATATGAAACCGGATATGAAAATAAAAATAAAAACGAAAATGAAAATGAAAAAATTTCAAAAACGGCAAGTCTCAGCGATCTCAACAAAGAGGATAAAGAAAACATCACCCTGCTCATTCAAACCGCAAAAGATGCCGGCGCTGTTGAAGCTCTTTATATTTCCGCAAAAGACATCGTCATTGACGATCGTGTTCGATTAAAATGCATGGTTCCGCTTTGCCGCCACTATGGTGACTTGGTATGCCCCCCAAATGTTTTGACGCCTGATGAATTTAGAGGTTATTTAAAATTGTATCGATTTGGCATCATTCTTTCGACAGAATATAAAAATCCCCCAAAACCCGCCTCCCTTGAAGACTCTGAAGAAGTCTCTAAAGAAATCAGAAAGAAATCCTACGATTTATCTGAAATCCTGTTAAAAATGGAAGCCGTTGCCCTTCAAAAAGGATACAGATTTTCGGCAGGATTTACCGGCGGCAGCTGCCATTATTGTGACAACTGTGTCAAAACCGGAAACGAATGCAAAACCCCCTACAGAGCACGCCCGTCTATGGAAGCCGTCGGCGTCGATGTTGTCGAAACACTTAAAAAAGTCGATATGGATGTGAAGTTTCCCGTCAGCAATAATGTCAAATGGTGGGGGCTATTGTTGGCGGATTGATTGAAAACAAAACAGTTATAATTCCGATAAAAAATGAACATTATCCGTTTTTTTCATATCCTATTAAAAAAAAGGGGGAAAATTTTCCCCTTAATTTTTAAAACCTTTTCTATAGATTTCAAACATTGGTAATGAAACTGTTCGATGAAGATTACTGCTTGCCGCTCTTTGCCGGAACAATCTCGTCATCCACAACCTTTCCATATGGGCAGGAGCGATTGCATATCGTGCATTCCATGAATCCACGCTCTGTGATCCGACGTATGTACTTCTCCCACTTCTTATCCGGAACCGGATCAAACTCATGCGCAACAACACAAGTGTCGTACTCTACCTTTTTTCCGGGTTCAACGCCTTGCGAAGGTCCGGGGATGATCGCGCGATACGGACAAGACTTGACACACAGCGATTCTTTCTGACAAAGCGGCTGTTCTGCACAGAGATCCCTGTCAAACGGTTTTCCTTTTTCCAGATCCGCTGTGGTGAACAATGCAATCCAACGGACGCGCGGTCCGTATTCGGGAGTGATCACCTGCGTGTTATGACCAATGAATCCAAGACCCGCAAGAGTTGCCGCCACCTTCAGATGCACTGTCGGGGAAGGAATCGTTCGAAATCCCTTTTCTCTTGAAATCCATTCGCTTATTCTCCATCCGCGGGTCTCTAATGTTTCATAATACAAATTGTAATATTCCGCCCCGCCGCCGCTGAAATCCCCGCCGGAAGCATTGATGGCGGCATTCATGCCCTCATCCCAGATCACCATACCGAGTATGATGATGGATTTCGCATCTTCTATCTTCATTCTTTTCATAAATTCGGATGGTTTTTCCATTCCTCTGCCATCCGGAAAATCGACCTTTTCCAAATCGGAGATGTCGGCGACTCCAAACAGTTGAAATCCGTTCTCCTGAGATATCTTGATTAGTTCGTTCTCTATGCTCATTTTTCTCACCATGTGATTATAAATTAACGGAATTGATAAAAATGTATAATGGCGATGTATCATTCGTTTTTTACAATCGCCGAATAACCGGCGATCTATACTTTTTGGTCAATTCCTGAATTTTAATGTCTTGCCGATCATATTTAATATTAATCTCATGAAAAAATACGACCCATGTGAAAAAATGTAATCTCATAAAAAAATATGATCATGTATGAAAAATACAACGGCTTTAGAGGTGTCTCTGGAATATACACTCGACTTCTTCCGGTAGCATCTTCTTTTGAGCTTTAGAGGTCTTCTGAATGGCATATTCCATACACTTCATCCAAAATATCCTGAAAATAACCACATGCTTAAAAGATAGGCGACCTAAAATGAAAATGGAAAATGGTCGCTGTCACCCAGTCATCTTTCATCAATTTCGTTGAATTCTCCGGCTTCAAAATCATTCTCCGGCTTCAAAATCATTCTCCGCCTCTGTCGGCAAATCGCCAACCCCTTCAACTCCTAAAACAGATGACTTAAAATCCGCATTCTCTAAAATATCTTTCAAAACGGCATCAACGTCCTTCTCAATCATATATTTTTTTGAAAAATGGTTTAAAACGTTTTCAATATCTCTTCTCAACGATTCTTCTGCATGCGGATGGTCTTTTGTTACATACTGGGGCCAATCAATGAGTTGAACACCATCTTCTGATACAAAAATATTGAACTCGCTCAAATCGTTGTGAATAATACCTTTTTCATAAACGCGTCGAATTTGATCAATTATTTGGTCTAAATACCACTGCGGATCCAGGACTTTGGTTTTAGACAGCTCACTGCCTTTGGCAACTTCCATGACAATGGTATGCCGATTTTGATCAATCGGTTTTGGAATGGAAATGTCAGGGTATAATTGTTTCATGATTGTATATTCACGAGCGGCTGACAAACGGGCGGCATAAATCCATGAAAAATGCTCTTTATCGACCAAATGAGAACGGGTACGTTTCACTTGCTTAAAACTGGTACGCCCCTCACGATGGAGTTTTAATATCAAAACTTCGGGATCGGCAATTTTAAGTTCCGGCTCTTTTAAAACTTCAATCACAACGGATTCTTTGCCGACGCCGATTTCACTGCCGACGGCGGAGAATGTTTTTCGCTGAACATATGTGTTTAATGCCAAAGCGTCATAGGCTTCAAAATAAATTTTATATCCTTCATATGGGTCTAACGTGCCGACCACCATTTTTTTTCGGCGCAGCTGCTTTAAATGGTAGGAGAGTTTTTCTGCGGGAAGACCGACATAGCGCTGAAGTTCGGGAACAGGAACCCATTCAAAATTTTTCATTTCAATTTCAATGCCGGTCAAAATCCGAAAATCACGTTTCGTCAATTCTTTGAAAACTTTGAGTGTATCGTCAAACATCTGAAACATATAATGCAGTCGGGATTTAGAAATGTTGCGATTCAATTAAAAAATAAAATCAAAGCAGATTCAGACAATCGGATCAGACAATCGGATCAGACAATCGGATCAGACAATCGGATCAGACAATCGGATCAGACAATCGATCAGACAATTGATCAGACAATTAGATCAAACAATCGGATCAGATAACCGATAAAAAAATAAAAGAAAAAGACCTATTGTTTTTTATGAAAAAGAATTGCGAAAAAGAAGCCGCCGTTCAAATGGCAAAAGAAATTTTGACTGCTGCGCGGACAGCTCCGAAAGCCAAAGGAATTGACAACATCGTCACATATCTGCTCGAAAATGATGAAAAGGAAACATTGGCAACCGCCATGGATAAAGCGGCTGATAAGCTGGGCGCTTTTCTCTCCCGTGACGCAAACAATGTTCGAAACTCCGATGTTCTTATTTTGATCGGCTTAAAAGATGCCGGCACCAGCGGACTCAATTGCGGCGCCTGTGGATTTGAAACATGCATTGATTTAAAAAATGCTGCCAAACCAAAGAAAACGCCATTTAAAGGACCTTTCTGTTCCATAAAAGTCATCGATTTGGGCATTGCTGTCGGCTCAGCCGCCGCAAAAGCCAAAGACTTGTGTTTGGATAACCGCGTCTTTTACTCTGCCGGCGCAGTCGCCTGCAGCATAAAAATGATTGATGCAGATTATGCTTTTGCCATTCCGCTGAGCATTTCAGGAAAAAGCATTTACTTTGATCGGAAAATGTAAGGCGGCAGTTGAAAAAATTAAAATAAAAAAACCAAAAAACACACACAATAAAAATAATTAAAAAAGTAAACAGGAGGCGTTTATTAATCTTCAAACGCTTCCTTGACTTTATCAAAAAAACCTTTGTCTTTTTTTCCTCTTTTCTTGCCGGCGGCAGTTGTTGCTGCAAAACCGGAAGAGGCGGCAAACTTTTCAAGCATTTCCCTTTGTTCTGACGACAATTTTCGGGGGGTCACCAAATTGACGGTCACGTATTGATCGCCAACGGACTTGCTGTTCACACGCGGAAAACCTTTGCCCTTTAAACGAAAAACGCTTCCGGTCTGCGTGCCCTCGGGGACAGTCATAGTCACATCGCCGCTGAGCGTTTTAACCGTAATGTCTGTTCCAAGCGCTGCCTGAACAAAATTCAAATCCACGCTGACATAAACATCATCGTTGTTGCGCGAAAAGTAAGAATCCGAATCAACACGGACAACAACATATAAATCACCGGGCGCCGCTCCGGGGTCACCGGCATTGCCTTCGCCGGGGTAACGAAGCCTCATGCCGCTGTCAACACCGGCAGGAACCGTTACCGATAATTTCTTTGACGACCGAACTTTTCCTTTGCCGGAACATTTCGGACAAGGGGTTTCAATCATTTTGCCGCTGCCTCGACACGTCGGGCAAGTGGATTGAGAAATCATATTCCCAAAGGGTGTCCGAACTGTTTTTGAAGCCATTCCGCTGCCGCGGCACTCCGGACACGTTTTTGCAAGCGTTCCTTGTTTGGCGCCGGTTCCGGAGCAGGCATCACACAAAATGACTTTGGGGACGTCGATATCAATCGTTTTTCCTTTAAATGCGTCTTCAAAAGAGAAACGAATATCATATTGAAGGTCTGCACCGCGCTGCGGTCCCCTCGAGCGTCCGCCGCCGCCAAAAAAACTTCCGAAAATGTCGCCGAAAATGTCGCCCAAATCATTAAAAGAACTGAAATCGGCATTTCGGAAAATATCTTCCTGAGTATAGCGGTTGTTGATGCCGGCATGACCATACTTGTCATAAGAAGAACGCTTTTCGGTATCCGAAAGAACGGCATAAGCCTCTGAAATTTCCTTGAATTTTTCTTCGGCGTCAGGAGAATCGTTTTTGTCCGGATGATATTGCATGGCAAGCTTGCGGTAGCTTTTTTTAATTTCATCATCTGTTGCGGTTTTGCTTACACCGAGGATTTCGTAATAATCTCTGTTTGTTGTCATAAAAATCAATCAAGCGTCGTCAAACTGGAAAATGTGCATATCAAATCATATCAAATGAGTTGAGATAACAGGCATCCGATAAAAATATAACCAATCACAAAAAATAACCCGATAAAAAATATAAAAAATAAAAATGCGAGAAGGTCCCGCATTCTATTTTTTTATTTCGCAATTACTTCTGTTCTTCGTACTCTGCATCAACCGCATCGTCATTGCTGCGTGCTGCACTCTCGTCCACATCTGCTTGTTGCGGATTTTGGTCTTGAGCTTGAGACTGGGCTTGAGCAGCTTCGGAAGCCTTTCTGTAAAGAGCTTCTGTTATCGGATAGATGGCGGTTTCGAGGGCTTCTGTTTTGGCTTTGATGACAGTGATGTCTGTGCCTTCAAGAGCAGTTTTGAGTTCAGCCATTGCATTTTCTGCGGCTGCCTTTTGATCGGCGGTAATGCCGAGGTCTTCGGGAGCTTGGGAAACGGCTTTTTCTGCAGCGTTTAAGAGGGAATCGGCAGCGTTTCGAATGTCGATTTCATCTTTTCTTTTCTTGTCTTCTTCGGCGTGGAGTTCGGCGTCTTTGACCATGCGGTCGATTTCGTCATCCGAAAGACCGCCCGGTTTTTGAATCGTGATGGACTGCTTTTTGCCGGTGCCGAGGTCTTTTGCATCAACATGAAGAATGCCGTTTGCGTCAATGTCAAACGTCACTTCAACTTGGGGAATGCCGCGGGGTGCCGGCGGAATGCCGTCCAAAATGAATCTGCCAAGGGTCTTGTTGCCGGAAGCCACAGAGCGTTCTCCTTGAAGGACATGAATCTCAACAGAGGTTTGGTTGTTTGCCGCGGTTGAGAAAATTTGGCTCTTTTTTGCCGGAATTGTGGTGTTTCTCTCAATAAGAGGCGTTGAAACACCGCCAAGCGTTTCAATACCGAGTGTGAGTGGAATGACATCGAGAAGCAAAATGTCTTTGATGTCGCCGGATAAGACGCCGGCTTGAATTGCAGCGCCGACTGCAACAGCTTCATCGGGGTTGATGTTTTTGTAGGGCTTTTTGGTTGTGAACTTTTCAATGAGGTCAACAACAGCCGGAATTCTTGTAGAGCCGCCGATAAGAATGACCTTGTCAATGTTTTCGATGGCTAATTTGGCGTCGGTTAATGCTTGATTCATGGAAGCCAATGTGGAATCCAAAAGATCGGAAATCATTTTTTCAAACTGGGCGCGTGTGATATCCACATCCATGTGGAGTTGGTCGCCGTCAGGGCCGAGTGCAATGAACGGCAAGTTGATGTTGGTGGTGGTCACGCCGGATAATTCGATTTTTGCTTTTTCGGCGGCATCTTTCAGACGCTGGAGAGCTGCCGTGTCTTTGGATAAGTCAATGCCGTTTGATTTCTTAAACTCGGAAACCAAGTGCTCAACAATTCTGTCGTCAAAGTCATCGCCGCCAAGCTTTGTGTTGCCGCTTGTGGACAAAACTTCAAAAACACCGTCGCCGATTTCCAAGATTGAAACGTCAAATGTACCGCCGCCCAAGTCGTAAACAAAGATTTTTTGGTCTTTAGAACCTTCTTCTTTGTCTAAACCATAAGCTAATGCAGCAGCCGTTGGTTCATTAATAATTCTTAAGACTTCCAAACCTGCAATTGTGCCGGCGTCTTTGGTCGCCTGTCTTTGTGCGTCATTGAAATAAGCCGGAACCGTAATGACGGCTTGGGTGATGGTTTCACCCAAGTAAGCCTCGGCGTCTGCCTTTAATTTTTGAAGGATCATGGATGAAATTTCTTGCGGCGTATAATCCTTTCCGTTTAAGCTGACCTTATAATTGGCGTCGCCCATATGTCTTTTGATGGATGAAACCGTATTTTTGGAGTTAGAAACCGCCTGTCTTTTTGCAATTTGACCAACCAATTTTTCGCCTTTTTTGGAGAAGCCGACAACGGAGGGCGTTGTTCTGGCACCTTCCGCATTTGGAAGAACTGTTGGTTCGCTGCCTTCTAATATAGCCATACAAGAGTTGGTTGTACCTAAGTCAATACCTAATATTTTTGCCATAACTGTTCACCTGTATTTTTTTTTAATTTTTGTTTGTTTAAATTTTGTTTAAATTTTGTTTAATTAGAGGATTTTTGTTTTTTTGTAGAGGTTTTGTTTTTTTTATTTAATGAATTAAATAAGCGTAAAGGCCAATCAAAGTGGTTTATTCATCTTCGACGGGACCTGATACAGTAACCATTGCCGGTCGAATGACTTTTGAATTTAAGGCGTAGCCGGATTTGAAAACTTCCATAATCGTTCCTTCGGGGGAGTCGTTTGTCGGGATTTGAAGGACGGATTCATGAAAATGCGGATCAAATTCCATCCCGAATTCGGAAGGAATTTTTGAAAGCCCGTGAGATTCAAGGAGTGTCATCAATTGGCGGTATGTGTTTTTGACGCCTTCCATTGTGGAGTTTTTATCAGTGTTTTCATTTTCAGAAGAAGCAATCGCGCGCTCAAAGTTGTCTAAAACTTCAATCAAATCTTTCATGACAAACTCTAAAGCAAATTTGCGTGATTCTTCCATGTGCCTTGCATTTCTTTTCTTGAAATTTTCAAAATCCGCCGCAAGTGTCAGATAAGAAGATGTCAAGTCTTCCACACGTTTTGACAAAGCGGCATTTTCATTTAAAAGGGAAGAAGATTCCGGTTCTAAATCGCCGTCACAGAGTTCAAAAAAATCTTCGGCATTGTCGGAGATGTCTTCATCTTCCGATAAATCATCAGAAAATTCAAATTCTTCTGTTTTTTTCATTTTTCTCCTCCTGTATTAATTAACAGTTGGTAGAAGATTGTTCAAATATATATATGTTTCTGAAAAAACAGAGGTGTGTAAAAAATAAACGAGAACTATCGAAACACTAACCTAAAGATAGTATCAAATGTTTTTGGAAAAAGTTGTTTTGAATAGAGATGATATCTTTCTCTGCCGAATGCAAAAACTTGAATCAAACAAATTGGTTTTTGGAATTGTAAAGCGTTTTTGACCCGAAATAAAGAGCGAGAAACGACGCCAAACAAACAACCGTACAAATCGTAATCATAATCGCAATTTGATACAATATCGCAGTCATCGGCAATGTGCCGGACAAAATTTGACCCGTCATCATTCCCGGCAGGAATATGATTCCCATTCCAATCATTGTATTGAGTGTCGGAAGCATGGCGGTTTCAAACGCATTGTTGATGACGGGCTTTAAAATGTTTTGGGGCGACACGCCCAAATTTAACAAAGCTCTGATTTTATTTCTCTGCGTTTCAACCGATTGTGTAAATGTTTTTAATGCCAAAGTCACGCCCGTCATGGCGTTTCCAAGAATCATGCCGCTGAGCGGAATCGTATATTGCGGATCAAAAAGGGAGACGTTGACAACAATGACGACGAAAAAGAAGACCAAAGCAAAACCCGTTCCGATAAACGACAGCACGATTGCGGCTTTGAATCGGGGATTGAGCTGTTTGTTTTTAGACAGAATGTGATAAATCGCAAAAGAAAACATGCCGATTAAATAAACTGCCGTAAAAATCGGCGAGGGGCTGCCGAAAATATATGTGAGGACAAAACCTGCCAAAACCAATTGAAATGTCATGCGGACGCCGGCAACGACCAGCAGTTTTGTTTGGCTGGCGCCGTTCTTTTTCATAACGGCAAGAACAATCAGCAAAAGCAAATAAACCAACAGGAAGCGAAAGAAACTCAGTTCTACAATTTCTTCCATTAAAGCCCGCCTCCGAGAATAATCGTGTGATCCGCAAACTTTTCAATTAACAATTGATCGTGGCTTACAATAACCAAAGTCATGGAATGTTCTTGGCAAAACGCTTTCAAATTTTGGACCAGCGAAAATGCGGTATGATCATCCAGAGCCGATGTCGGTTCATCCAGCATCAGTACAATCGGCATGAAAGATAAATAAACGGCAATAAAAACACGCTGGCGCTCGCCACCGGACATGGGCGTACAAATTGTGTCCGGCGAAAAATTCAGGCAGCAAAGAGAAAGATAGCATTCGATTTTATCATCATCGGGCGCCGGCATTTGTCGGGCGGCATAAAATTGTTCAAAATTTTCCCGAATGGATTTGTCAAACAAAAAAACGGATTGGCTGACCAACAAAACCTCGCGGCGAAGAGAAAGAGTGTCTAAAGATAAAATATCAGAGCCTTCATAATAAACACTGCCCGACGCCGGCGATAAAACGCCGTTGAATAAAGCCAGCAAACTGCTTTTGCCGCAGCCGCTCTCGCCGCTTATAAAAGTTGTCCGGTTTTTCGGGATTTCCAAAAAAGGATATGAAATATTTTGAAATTTCAAATCCTCTGCCTTGAGAACGGGCTGCATATAACTTCCAAAAAAATAAAGAGAAAATAAAGAAAAAATAAAAACAATAAGAAAGGAACGCCCGATGGCGTTATTTTAATAATTTTCGGCATATTTCAAAATAATAACCGATACAATCAAACAAAATGCAAATATCATGACAAACCATTCCCAGCCGCCGGACCCCAAAGCCGTTTTTTGATAAACCATATATCCGAATTTTACCAATGCCAGTACGATGATTGTCAAACAAAAGGCAGCTAAAAAACTCACCGTCAATGCAGTCGATTTTCGGGCGAGACGGGAATGGAAGAAATCATACCCGACAACAAAGAAGATGGCGACAATTAAAAACGCAACTGCAATAGGTGTCGGATCTACAGTTCCTGTCGAAAGAATGCCGCGAATGCCGTAAATCGTAAAAACGAAGAAAAATGCCATGAGCAAAGACAAAATAAACGTATTTAAGTAATGATTTCCGAAAGAAGGAAGGGACGAGAAAGATTTTTGAGATGAACGATTTCTGGATGTCATAAATATACCATCTTTGTGTGAAAATAATTTAATAAAATATTAATAAAATATAATGTGGCGTAAATAACACATAAAAAACGAAGTTAAACTATTAAAATTTAGCCTTATATAAGCCCGAATGAACAGATTCAAAACTTTAAAGGATATTTCGGCGATTTTAAAAAAAAAATTAAAAATTTTGAGATCAAAAGATTCAAAAAAAGAGATGGAAGACGTTTTTTCAAAGGCGGAAAAGGCATGCGAGAATAAAAACGAATCGAAAAGCATAAAAACATTTAATTCTATTTGGTACAACTTATGTCTTTTCAAACAAAATTCATTTTTTAATTTTGAAATTCATAAAAAAGTGAAATTGTCTTAAAAAATGAAATCGTTTAAATAACCTTTAAATGTTAAGAGACTCTTTTCAAAGACAATTATTGAAACACTCATATAAGAGGCACACTTTTGCCTTTCCATGAATTCAATTTATTAAATTTTTAAAACGATCCTAAAAAGGAGATGAAAATATGACAAAAACCGATAACTGTACAACATGCGACATGAATCTTGTTGAACAAGGAAGCGTCCGATTCCCCTGCCCGAAATGTGGTGTAAACATCGGAAGATGCCAAAATTGCCGTACTCTTGGCAATACCTACGAATGCAAAAAATGCGGATTCGTCGGACCATAATTAATTCAAATAATAAAAAAAAGATAGGTGAAATATATGAGCGGTGTTGCTGCAGAAATTAAAATTATGCCGGCTGATGCGGAGACAGACTTAAATGCTTTAAAAGAAAAATTAAAAGCGGCTGTTCCTGCGGGTGCCAGAATTAATGGTGAGATTACTGAAAAACCAATTGCATTCGGATTAAAAGCACTTATGCTTACCGTGATTGTTGAAGACGGCGAAGGCGGCATTGAGCCCGTCGAAGATGCCTTCAATGCCATTCCCGAAGCTGAAAGCGTCAGTATCATAAACCTTGACAGATTGTAACCAATTTTCACAAATGAAATCGGTCAACGCCGATTTCAATTATTTTATTCTTTTTTGAAAAATAGATGAATGAGAGAAGACATTCCGAAGAAATAAAAATGAAAGAAAGGGATGGAAAAGAGGAAATGAAAAAAAAGGGGATGAAAAAAAAGAATGGAAAAAATCGAAATCTGTTTTAAAAAATTAAAAACGGAATGAACGGCTTTCGACGTTCATTCAGCAGCGTTTATTCAGCGGCGTTCATCCAGCCGCGGAGGAGCCTTTCCATCATAGGAGGAAGCCATGTGCTCGGGGTTGATTTTTGGCATTTCTCTTGTGTATTTGGCGCGCAGTATGTCGTCAATTCTTAAAACCATGGCAGCTGCATCTGTTGCGGCTTTCAATGTGTTGGTTTTGACGCGGTAGGAATCAATAATGCCTTCTTTCATCATGTCAACAATTTTTCCGGTGAAAACATTGACGCCGGCATTTTTGTTTTTGGTGTGGGCCGAACGAAGCGCCAATGACAAATCAATTACATCAAGTCCGCTGTTGCGGATTAATGTTTTCGGAAGTTCTTCAAGGGCCTGAGCGTAACTTAAAACAACGTACTGCTCATAGCCGCCGATTTCGGGGGCATAGGATGATAATCCGAGTGCGATTGCCATTTCAGATGCGCCGCCACCGGCAACAATTTTGCGGTCTTCGATGGCAGATTTGACCACCCAAAGGGCATTGTCTAAGAGGGTGTCCACGCTGTCAACATTTTGAAGAGTTTCGCCGCGAACAACAATGGTTGCCACTTTTGATTTGTGGCCGCCGCGGATGTATGTTTTGCCGCCGTCGCTTTTGGGGTCTTGTTCAAGAACAGCGGCGGTGCCCAAATCGTTTTCTGAAATTTCTTTGGGGTTTCTGACAATTCTAGCGCCTGTTGCATAAGAAATGTTTTCGATAATTTTTTCTTCAATCGGGCGGGAAACAAAAATACCGCGCTTGTCAAAATATTCCAAAACAATCGGCTTTACCATTTTTGTTGAGAAAATGGCTGTTACACCGGTGTCGGCAATTCCTTTGACAACATTCATCAACGCTTCACGTTCATTTTCAATAATCCGGTTGCGCTCTTCAGGGGTGCTGACATACATTTTGGAATTGGTTTTTGTTTTGCTCACGGAAATGTCAGCGTCAAGAACCGCAATTTTCGGATTTTCAATCTTTTTGGGCGCTTTGTGGCTGAGTGCGTTTGTGTTTAAAGCCAATCCTTCGATAACTTCGGTTTCTTCAACGCGCCTTTGGAGTTCGGCGACGCGGATAATTTTGGTTCGGACATCTACAAAACCGTCTTCTTCAACGATTTCTGCGGCTTTGACACAAACATCGGCAAGCTTTTCTTTGTAAGCTTCCGATGATTTTCCGGTCATGGATGTCATGGCAGCTTTCTTTAAAAGATCGGATCGGTTTTTTGCCGTAACTTCCACTGCGGATTTTTCAAGAATTTCGTGCGCTTTTTCTTCAGCCATGCGGTAACCCTTAACAATGACGGTTGGATGAAAACCTTTTTTAACCATCTTTTCAGCCTTGTCAAGCAGCGCTGCCGCAAAAACAACGGAACCTGTTGTTCCGTCGCCGGCAGTCGTTTCCATTGAACGGGCCACTTCGACAATCATTTTGGCGGCAGGATGTTCAATGCCGATATCTTTTAAGATGCCTGCACCATCGTTGGTCATTGCGACCATGCCCAATTTATTAATCAGCATCTTGTCCATGCCTTTTGGACCGAATGTACTTTGAACCAATCCGGCAACAGCTCTGGCGGCTGCAATATTCATAGAAAGAGCGTCTCTTCCTTTTGTTCTGTCTTTACCCGGGTCTAAAACAATAATCGGACCTGTTTTTGCCATAAAATAAACTCTCCTTATTTTCCGATAACATATTAATGTTAAATATCAATTGAAACACAAATAAACGATTTTCACAATCAAGCGATAGAAAATAATTTCAAAAAATGTTATCGTCGTTTCGAAATGTAACAAATAACTGATTAATATTCTATAAAAAACTAACGGTATTTTAAATTCGAGAGTGGTATGCGGAGATGGAAAAAGCCGAAATAAAAAAGATAAGATAAAGAGAAGGAAAAAAAACAAATAAAGAGAATTATGAAAAATGAAAACAATGAAACGGAATAATTCATATATCAAAGAAAGAGTTTATACGTCATTTCAATTAATAAAAAATTATTTTATGACTGAACGGAAAATCCAAACATGCCTGTTATTACCATTGATTCTAAGGATTTGGAGGCGCTTTCTCAAATTGACCGAGAAACCATTATCAGCAATGTCTCCATGATTGGCGCCGAGGTGGAGCGTATTGAAGATGAAACGATTGACATTGAATTTTTCCCAAACCGCCCGGACTTGTATTGTGTCGAGGGCGTTTCTCGTGCGATGCGCGCTTTTTTAGATATTGAGCCCGGACTAAAAACATACGCCGTAAAACCTCCTCAAGTTGAAATTAAAATTCAAAAAGAGGTTGTCGATGTGCGTCCGATCCTCGGCTGCGCCGTTGTCCGCGGTTTAAAATTCACATCTTCCGGCATTAAATCGTTGATGGATTTGCAGGAAGACTTGCACTGGGCACTTGGGCGGGGGCGAAAAAAAGTCTCCATCGGCGTTCACGATATGGCAAAAATCAAAGCGCCGTTTGTTTACATGACAGAAAATCCAAGCTTTGAATTTGTTCCGCTGGATCATACCGAAAAAATGACCATGTCCGAAATTTTGGAAAAACACGCCAAAGGCGTCAAATTCGCTCATTTGGTCAAAGACATGAAAAAATATCCGATCATTAAAGACAGCAATGAGAACATTTTGTCATTCCCGCCGATCATTAACGGCACATTGACAACTGTCACGGAATCAACAAAAGAATTATTCATTGACGTCACCGGAACAAGCAAAGAGGTTTATGCCGCATTAAATATTGTCGTGACATCTTTAGCAGAACGCGGCGGCATTGTTGAAGCCGTCAAAGTGATTCACCCGGACGGCTCGGAGATGATTTTGCCGGATTTAACGCCGATGATTCGAACAGTGGCGCTTGAAGAAATCAAAAAACTTGTTGGATTTGAAATCAAACCCGATGAAGTGATTCAGGCTTTAAGAAAAATGGGTTATGACGCAAAAGTTGTTTCAAAGAATCCGATTGCTTTTGAAATTTTGGTTCCGCCTTACCGTGCCGACATCATGCACATCGCCGACATTATCGAGGATGTTGCAATCGGCTACGGCTATGCAAACATTCCGGCAGAGCTGCCAAAAACCGTTACAACCGGAAAATCTCACCCGCTTTCACGCTCAAGGCTTGCTGCCCAAGAAGCCATGATCAGCTTAGGCTACAGCCAAGTCATGCCTTTTACATTGACCAGCGAAAAACTTCACTTTGAAAACATGAGACGTCCGGTCACGGACGACGTGACTTACGTTCTTCACCCGATCAGCGAAGATCAAACCATGGTTCGGACAACAATGATTCCCGGACTTCTTGAAATTTTAGCACTGAACCGCCACAGAGAGCTGCCTCAAAAACTTTTTGAAATCGGCGATGTCGCCGTTCAAAACAAAAACAAACAAAAAATCGCCGCCGTCTCCATTCACAACACGGCAAACTTTACGGAAATGTCTGAA
>Ga0099364_10001669_pt1 | contig 36288 bp, 39 predicted proteins | sample TergutTh196P3_FD_73070 | JGI IMG/M metagenome (GOLD analysis project Ga0099364, IMG submission 73070) | Microcerotermes parvus P3 segment gut microbial communities from Pointe-Noire, Republic of the Congo - Th196 P3 | ecosystem: Host-associated > Arthropoda: Insects > Digestive system > Gut ... | reverse complement strand
CCCCGATAAATTAGCAAATTACAATTATTTTTACATACTCATTTTCGCGCAAAGAGCGCAGAGTAAAGACGCAGAGGGCGCAAAGAAGAATTTTTCTGTGTTTTTTAGGAGTACACATTGATTGGTGACAATAGTAATTAGCGGAGTAATTGTGTGGGCTTTGGTGAATTGAATGCCGACAGGCATTAAATGCATAATAACTGTTTGTTTGCCTGTATAGGTTAACAACAGAAATCAGGACAGCCTGTTTCGGCGGCGAACTGGTTTATGTAGCTTTAAAAATTTTTCCTTCATAATAAGAAGGAATGGGAGAGGTATGTGTATGAAAAAATTATTATTGGTTGTTTTTGTGTTGATTTTGGGTTACTCAACTATTTATGCAAACCCATTGGGTGATGTTAGAGGATTAGTATCTTATAGTGAGACTCTTAGTCTTTATTTTGATAATGAGCAAAATGCTATAAGATGGATTGAAGCACAAACTGATTTCATGAGTCAGCGAGAGTTGGCAGAAGGCGAGCGTCGTTTAACTGAAACTATGGTTACAAACATGATTCCAGACTTTCAATCTTTTGTTAGATTACATTCTGATTTTTTAGTAATGATTGAAAGATCTGAAATAGCGGGAGAAAGCATGCTTATGTTTTTTGTTCGTGGAAGACTAATGAGAGCCTGGCTATTTTGAAGTAATTATAAACTATATGGATAAATATAACTTAAGGGGTTGAATGTGAGAAACATTGTATTTCCAAATTTTGTAAAAGTAGTCTTGTTTTCCTTAATGCTAATTAATTTAGCTGGGTGCGATTTTGGAGAGGATGTTAATATAAATAATTATAAAATTAATCCATATGTTTATACAGAAACATATAATCTTATAAAAGTTCCTGTACCGTCTGGTGGAATTGTATTTCCAACAGGCATTCATGATGATAAGACCGCAAGCATTGAAAAGGCTTTTTATATAGGAGAAATCCCAATAACAAATGCTTTATGGGATACTGTAGCTAGATGGGCTGTGGAGAGAGAATACGGTTATTATTATGGTCTCTACCATAAGCATCATGAAGCTTATTTTAATAATGGTTTCTATTCCTATGATGAAAAAAAATATAATTATTACGAAGTATTTAATCCAAACGCTCCCATTACACAATTATTTGGATATGGTTATAACGCTTATTCACATAAATATATTTTTATAACGGCATTTTATGTAATACCAGTTTGGTGTAATGCCTTCACAGAATGGTACAATGAAAAATATGGTACAAATTTGATACCAGTCTATCAAGATGCTTATGGGAATACTATTCGTTTCTTAAATAATTCTGATATTTTTGTTGATACAGCAAATCCAGAAGCAACAGGTTTTCGTCTTCCTTCTCTTGAGGAATGGGAACTTGCGGCAAGATGGAATGACAATTCCAGCACCAATTATGTTACAAAAACAATAAATGGTATTAATTTTAATGAGCAGTATATAAAATTTACAAAAGGCGATTCAGCAAGCGGGGCTCTGTTTTCTGGTGACTATCAAAGGGTAGCCGTACATGGAGGTAAACATCCGGAAATAGTAAAAACAAAGGAACCTAATGTTTTGGGATTATATGATATGAGTGGAAATATTTGGGAGCGAACCAGTTCATGGCATACCGTGCGTTTTAATAGTTATACTTATATTCCAACTTCTCGATTAAAGGGAGGAGATTTTGTTTCAAATCAAAACGAATTTGCCGTTGGCTATACAAGGGAACTATACTGGATGGAAAACGAAAGCATTCATGACTATGTAGGTTTTCGTGTTGTTCGTAATGCGGAATAAATAGGGGTGTTGTTTTATGAAAAAAATTATTAAATTTTGGATTCTGGTTGTATTCATAACCCTTGTGTTTGTTTCATGTGAATCAGAATTTCCATCCCTGTATTTTGATTATTATCTGGATTTTGACAACAAATCATCATATAATATAAACGTTTATTGTGACGCAATTAAACCCTCATCATTCACATTGTTATCAAATACCAGATTGCGGGTATATTCAAAATATCAATATGCTTCTGATTTGATTATCGGTTATTAATGATAACAATCTAGTTAGTATATCAATATCTTCTGATTATTCTAAAACAATAACTTTTAAAAATAAATAAAGAACAAGTTAGCATGCTAATTTGCAAAAAATATTTTGGAGGACTGATAAATGAAACTTTTAAAATATATTAATATAGTTTTATATATTTGTTTTGTTTTTTTTATTACTGGTTGTGAGGATGAGCATTTTACAGGCGAAATGACATGGGAAGTAGAAAAACCTGATTATCAAGGGACTTGTACTATGATTAGAGTACCCGTGCCTGATGGTGGTATTACATTTCCTGTAGGTATTGATGACGACACGGCAACAATTTATAGTGCTTTTTATCTAGGTGAAACAACTATTTCTTTTGGTTTATATCAAGCTGTCTGTTTTTGGGCTGAAAAAGAAAAAACAGGTATAAGATATACCAATCTTTATTATCCAGATTATCAATATCCATCAAAAATAGATAATATGAATTCAATCTTTGATTATCCTATATGTGGAGTTACTTATTTCGAATTATTGGTTTGGTGTAACGCTTACACCGAATGGTACAATGAAAAATATGGTACTAATTTCACGCCAGTTTATACAGAAAGTTCTGGTACGCCTATAAGAAATGCTAAAAAAGCATATTCTCCAACATATATGGGTGGATATTGGCTTGAGGGTGTGTACTTTTCTAATGCTGAAGAATGTTTTGAAACATACTACAAATATTTAAGCGAACATCCCAAAATGGAGGATTATCTTAATAATATTGAAACAAGTGGAACTGGGTTTCGCCTTCCCACTCCAAATGAATGGGAATTAGCTGCTCGTTGGAGGGGAGATGATAGTACAAATTCCGTAACAAATTTAATAAATGGAATAGATTTCTCTAATCAACCAGTAAAATTCACGAAAGGCAATTCTGTTAGTGGAGCAAATGATTGGGTTGGAAATTTAAATGAATCACATCAGTATGCTGTTTTTGAATACAACAGCAGGGGTAAGCTATTTTTGTCAAAAACTAAAAAACCTAATACGCTTGGATTTTATGATATGTGCGGTAATCTGAGAGAATATGTTTACAATGTTATATACATTGAAGTAATATCTAATTTTGACACATGGGGAAATGTAATCGCAAAAGCTCCATATCCTTTTGCAGCAACTAGAGGCGGGTATTTTGAAGATGTGTATGAGCAACTTACAATAAATTACACAATGTTTGTAGATGCAACTGCTTATAATTATTATTATGGATTTAGGGTTGCAAGAAGTATTGATTAATAATAAAAAGTTGCTGTTTAAAAACTTTATTTAAAATTTATGATAAACATTTGAGAATATATTGACAAAATAATATTTTTACAATATAAAAAAACAGAGGATAAAATGAAAAAAATCTACATTATTATAATTTTCTTGTTATATTACAATAATATGATATTTGCTCAAATAGAGGATTTAGATGAACAGTATGTCTTAAATAATATTGAAAATCATTTTATTGGAGTGTATTTATCTACTGAATTTCTAGCCACTTTAGAAGAAACAAAAAATTATGCTATTGCGATGAATCATATTTCAGATTATGGATCTGATGGTTTTTATGAAACATTAATTGTGTATGAAAATCATATAGTATATCTTTATCCATATTATGACGGTTTTTCGTTAGTTTCAAAATATAAATATCCCTATTATAATTTTGAATATGTAAATGAAAATGAGATAATTATTGCAGACCCAAATGGGCATAAATATATTAGGATTACAGATAATTTAGAAAATTATAATGACATTATAGATAATATTGTTGGTAATATTGTTTTACATGATCTTATTGTAAATAATTATATTTTATTAGAAAATAATATTGTTTCAATACCCTCATTAGATAATAAAAATTTTATTATTGGCACATTAAGATATTTATATCATAACAGTTATGAAAATTTAAAATTAGAAGATATTGAAAATAATCGATTAGTAATTTTGAATATAGAAAATAATTTATATACAATATTTTGGGTAGAACGTAATTTTTATACATCGTATAATGAAGTAAAAAGAATTGTATGGGAACAAAATTTATGAAAGCAAAAACCAGCGCATAACAAACGTGCCTGTTGCACAATTAACAAAAAAAATACTATATCTATAAATAAATTTAAGGTAAAGTAGTAATTATGCAAAGAAAAAAATGATAAACAAGGATGGCGCACCAAGTACATTTGAAAGATTTAGTTCCGCTACAGTTTGGGCAGGGGAATATACTACGCATTGTCCTATATATCTGCCCAAATCGTCAGTTAGCTATCCGCGTTAAATGCTATACGCAAACAACTGTATGGAAAAGTATATATTTAAAAACCTCTTGCAGATTTAAAATAATTTTAAATATTGACAAGATTATATTATTCATTTAATATTATTAGGAAAGGTCATGATAAATATAAAAAGGCTGTTGTTTTTAGTTGGCTTAATATACATTCTTGGGATATTTCTTATTGGCTGTGATATTTTAAATTTTGACGATAATAATCAGGATGAATACAAAATAAGAGGTTGCAAATCCGAGTTGCCTTATTATATTTGTACTTACATAATCAGTAACATTGGTGATCCAGTGACAAAATATGAAAATCCATTTATCTGGTATTCTGATCCTGTAGGCAAGATAGTTCTTGCAAAACATTATATTTTAATAATAACATTTGAAGATGCCTTGTCTATATTGAAAAACACATACGGTGAACCAAACTACAGTGAATCAGGTTACCTTGTTTCAGGTTTATATTATGAAGATATTGTAAGTAACTATTCTTATACGATTCTAGAAGAAAGAGCTTATGAAGGAGGTAATATAGTTTTGACACTACATAGAAAAGTTGTTGGAAAAGAAAATAAAATGGCAAGTTGGATTTTGGAGGAATAATGAAAAATATATACTTACTAATAATTATTTCTATATTTTTATTATCAAGTTGTAATATGGATCAAACTGAATGGAAAACAGGAGAATCGCTCACTGTAACTGAATATCCTTATTTTGATGAATATAAGATGATCCTTATTCCTGTTCCTGAAGAAGGTATTGCTTTCCCTGTTAGCATTGAAGATTTTGATGACAGTATGTCATATATTGAAAATGCCTATTATTTGGGAGAAACAGAAATAACTATAGGTTTATGGTATATTGTTGCAGAATGGGCTACATATAAAAAAGAGGGTGATAGATACACAAATATTACTTTTAACAAACATAGGTATTTCCCTTTAGAAGAAATGGAATATCCAGTAAATGACATTACTTATATACAGGCATTAATATGATGTAATGCCTACACAGAATGGCACAATTATCAATATGATACAAATTTAATTCCTGTTTATGTTGACGAAACTGGTAAACCAATAAGAAATGCAATGATACCAATAAATCCAGATTTCTTAAAAAGAAGAGATATGACTGGTATTCCATTAATGTATAAATCTTTTCATAGATTAAGAAACGAGTATTTAGATGCTAATAAAGCAATGACTGGATATTTAAATAATATTATTACTTCAGGTAATGGTTTTAGGCTCCCTACACCTGATGAATGGGAACTCGCAGCTCGATGGGAAGGTTATAATAATGAAGGAATCTTAATATTTAAGAATGGGGACTCATTAAGCAATACAACGGTTGTTTGGACTGGCACGAGTGCTAATATGATTCCGAGTATTTACTTAACTAAACCAAAAACATATAGTAATATTTTGGGTTTATATGAAATGAGTGGAAATTTACGCGAATACGTATACGATATAAGCTATATTAATATACCTTCAGCATATGATGCTTTTGGAACAGTAATAGAAAATACTCCATGTCCATTTGCACAAACAAGAGGAGGCTCATTTTTAGATAATGGAGTTCAATTAGCCATCAGTTACAAGATGTATGTAGATGCAACATCATACAACTATTTTTATGGTTTTCGAGTTGCTAAAAATAAGGATTAATTGCTGATAAGGGGGCAAAAAATGAAAATATGCTTTCTAATAATTGGTAGTATTATTTTATTAACTTCTTGTGATTATATAACTTCTGATTTATTTCCTGATGATTATGTAAGTGATTATGTACACATTGCGTTTAGGTATAATAGAAATACTAGTTCAGTTCTTGGTGGAAATACAAACGATCATTACATAACTCGTTTCTTTTGCTCAGATTCTAACCTTCCTGCAGAATTGCAATATATGTATTATTATATCACATATCCAGGTCAGTATTATTTAGAATATACTACTAATTATAATGACACATGGTATATGATTTATGAGATTGTTACCGTTAATAATTTTAAAGGGAGTCGATTGGAGTTTGAATTATGTCTTTATAATAATGGTCCTTATATTAATTATCCTTATGGTTATGATAATGAGCCTGAATCAGAAGTATGGCAATTGCCTACTTCAAGTTTATCTCAACAATTCTTAACAGATAATCATGGTTTAATAATAAACAGTTCAACACAAAAACAAGAGGGCGGATATATTACAATTTGGTATGGAAAAATAAAAAATTATTAATTAAGTATATTGGTAAAGGCGTCCGTCATTTAACAAAAAAACACTATATCTATAAAGAAATTTAAGGTATAGTAATAAGCATGCAAGGAAAAAGAATGACAAGCAAAGATGGTGTACCAAGTACATCTGGAAGATTTATTTCCGCCACTGTTTGGGCAGGGGACAATGCTATACATTGCTCTATTATCCGCCCTAAACGTCAGTTAGCTATCCGCGTTATGCGACATACTATAATATAAAATATTGAAGGCTTGTATTGACAATGTATATTATTTAGTTTAGAATAAAATTTTTAGAGGGTTGTAAAATATGAATAAATGCTTTATATGTAACAAACAGAATAATTTAGTTGGCCCATTTATTGGTTTTATTGTTGCTGAAAAGCAAAATAAAACAGAAGTGAAGAAATTATCATATCGTGAATACTTATATATTCACAAAACAGATGTTTCAAATACTGGATCCTTCAAATTTTATATTTGTAAATTATGTGTAAAGAAAAATATTATTATTGACTTTACATTAATGATATTATCATTTATAGTTGGAACGATTTCTCTATATTTTTTGAATCTATATTTTAGTATTTGGTCTTTTGCAATATTTTCGATTATTGGGGGATTGGCATTATGCTCTTATTATTATAGTTTTATAATAATAAAGGATATTGTTCTAAATTTTAAGTATAAGGATTATTATGTTTATAAAAGTGTTAAAAAGTATGGAATTAGGTCTCCACAATATATGTATGTTTTAACAAATTTTAGCGTTTGGGATGATGAAGATACACCATATAAACTAGATAAAAAAATAAAATCTAGAAATCACATTAAGTATTACATGGAATGGTTAAATACAATTCATAGTAAAAATAATGAGTATTAATAAATTGATTGTTATTGACAAATTGTTGTTATTTTTGTATAATCAGTTAATTACTTTGAAATATTTTTCGTTTTGAAGTAACTAATATATTTGACTTAAGGAGCTGAAATATGAAATGGTATATTCATGTTATAAAAAATTATGCAGTATTTAAAGGTCGGGCAAGATGCAAAGAATATTGGGGGTTTCATTTTATTTATGCATTATTACTTCTTTTAATTATTACTTTACCCATAATAATCATAAGAATTATTTCTAGCGGAGATGAATATTTATATCGGCATATGCTTAGCAATATTTATCCGTATGTTTCTGGAATAATTGCTATAAATTTTATTATTACCTTTATTCCTGCATTAGCAGTAAGTGTAAGAAGACTTCATGACACTGGGCGTAGCGGTTTTTGGATATTTATTGGGCTTATTCCAATATTATATCTTATAGTATTTTATTTCCTAATGATAAAAGGAGATATTGGACAAAATAAATATGGGAAAGATCCAAAGGATGATGAATTTTCCAATGATATAACAATATTTGAATTGCAGAAAAAGCAAATTGATGAGTATACCGATGGTTTCTCTTTGGTAGTGATAAAAGAGACTAGTCTATTTAAAAAACCATCAACTGATTCTGGTATTTTTTTATCTCTAAAAAAAGGGGATCAGGTGAATGCTGTAGATTCAATAATTAAACAAAAGGTTACATGGACTAGAGTAGAAACTGCAAATGAACATGAAGTTGGATGGGTTTTATCAGATTTTCTAAAGGAAAATGATGAATAATAAAATAGTATAAACTAAAATATTGTTTATAAAAGCAATCTTTACTTCGCATACCTAAAACGTTACGTGCAATGCAGATGAATATATAATGAAATATTGATAAAGATTGACAAAAACCATTGCAATAATAAAATATAATTCTATAATAATTTATAAGGGGTATTAAATGAAAAGAAGTCATTGTTTTGTATTATTAGTAATTTTTACTGTAATTTTATTGGGATGCATATCAACTGCTCGTAACGCAACGAATAATGAACAAATACATATTGTTTCGTATGAATTTGGAGGCAATGCTGTATATTGGTCAAATGGTCAAGAATATATTCTTCCAAATACGGAAGATTCATTGCATTTAGCAATAGCAATCAATCCATAATTTATTTTATAACGTTAAACGCCAATTTTCAAGATATGTACTGCGTCCGTTGGACAGCATGACAGTTTATATGTCTGTGGGCGTTAAACGTAAAAGCTATTTGGCAGTGCCGGATAGCAAAACATCTTTAGGAGGAAAAAATGGAAAAGAAATTCATGGTTTTAATCGTTTTCTGTATGATCATTTCTGTTGTTATATATGCAGATGATTTACAAGAAATCCAAAGGGCTGCAAATCGTGGTGATGCAGAGGCACAAAGTAACTTGGGTATTTGTTATATTACAGGTGACGGTGTAAAACAAGATTATACGCAAGCCGTATATTGGCTTAGAAAAGCAGCCGATCAAGGTTATGCTAATAGTGAATATAATTTGGGTTTATGTTATATGAATGGATATGGTGTTGACCAAAGTTGGGAACGAGCCGCTTCTTTCTTTAAAAAAGCCGCAGAAAAAGGTATTGTACAAGCCCAGAGAAATTTAGCTACATTGTACATGTCTGGTGATGGGGTGCCAAAAGATTTGAAACAAGCAGAATACTGGTACAGAAAAGCAGCCGATCAAGGTGATCCGCGAGCAGCAATGGCTCTCCAGTTGTATTTTTAAGACATTGAAGAAGGAGACAAAATATGGGGATATTTGATTTTCTAAAGAGAAAAAACAATGTATCAACAAGAGACGTTATTTCTAACATTAAAGGTAGAAAAATAACTGATGATGAATATAGAAATATTGTTTCTGGTTCAGGATGGAACGCTGATTCATATCGAGCAATGGCAGAAAATGGTGATAATTTAGCCCAGTACAATTTAGGAATCTGTTACAGGGAAGGTTATGGCATTAGCGTTGATTACCAAAAAGCTATTGAATGGTTTATGAAATCTGCTGATAGTGGAAATGTAGAAGCGTTAGCCGCTATTGGTTCATGCTATTCTTCTGGAGGACCCAATTTATTAAGGAATATGGAAAAAGCTTTTGAATATTGGCAAAAGGGATATGAGAAAGGTGATCCAGATTGTGCGCACAATATGGGATTTAATTATGAAATGGGAAATGGCGTGACCAAAGATATTGCAAAAGCAGTTTCTTATTATCAAGTCGCCGCCGAAAAAGGTGTGGCTATGTCGCAATATAATTTAGGCATTTGTTTTTATGCAGGAAATGGTGTAACCCAAAACCAGGAGAAAGCTCTTTATTGGTGGAAAAAAGCTGCAGCTCAAGGCCATAAAGAAGCAAAGCATAATGTTTCTGTCTTGAGTTAAGCTATTCGGTTGTGCCGGATAGCAAAACATCTTTAGGAGGATGAAAATGAAAGTATTATCCGGATTATTTACAGCACTATTACTCACAGCACCAAATGTGCTTTGGGCGCAAACACAACCAAGAACAGCGGAAGATTATTATAACCGTGGTAATAGTCACGTCAGTATGGAAAACTATGAGCAGGCAATATAGGATTACACGCAGGCGATACGGATAAACCCCAATTTGGCCGAAGCCTATTTTGGTCGTGGTGCTGTATATGGCAGTATGAATAACCATGAGCGGGCAATAGAGGATTTCACGCAGGCAATACGGATAAATCCCAATTATGCCAATGCCTATCATAACCGTGGTAATGCATATTTCAGAATTAATAACTTTGAGCAGGCAATAGTTGATTACACGCAGGCGATACGAATAAACCCCAATTTGGCCGTAGCCTATCATAGCCGCGGTGCTGCATATGGCAGCATGAATAACCATGAGCAGGCAATAGAGGATTTCACGCAGGCGATACGGATAAACCCCAATTATGTCGGAGCCTATCATAACCGTGGTATTGTATATGTTTTAAATGGCGACTTTGACATGGCTATTGCCGACTGGGAAGCGGTGTTGCGGATTAACCCGAACCATGTCGAGGCAAGGCGGAATATTGAAATAGCAAGGTGGGAACGGGGATGGTAGAAAGGAAAAGTTCATACAAGAGAAAACACACATCTGCCCAAACCATCAGTTAGCTATCCGCGTTATATGCCATTTTTGAAATATTCGCATTAATTGAATAAATTAAAATAATAACTATAATTTATTACTTATGGAGGTTTTTTTATGAAAAAACATAATTTTCTAATTTTAATCGTAATTTTATTATTGAGTAATTGTGGAAAATCCATTGATGATCAAAATGTAATTTTTGGATTTGGTCTTGGAAGACTTAGTGTTGTAAAAGACAATAAAGTAAAATTCTACCAGCTTGAGAATGATTCATGGGAAGAAGTGATACAATATCAATTTGTTCTTCCTAATGGTTATAAAAGCATATTTGAATTTGTTGGGTGGGTTGGTGTTATTGTAGGTAATAAATTATTATCTTACCAATATATTAATGATAATTGGGAAGAAATACTTAAATATGAATTTGAATTGAGATAAAAGCAAAAAATGATTATGAATTATTGTTAAAATTAATTTCCGCTGATGAATCTTCGGAAGTAATTACAATGGAATCAAGCATTGCTAATTTGACAGTTATTCCAACTAAAACTACTATGCTATATGATATTGAAGAGAAATTACAGTTTTATTCTCAATTAAATAAATAATTATGTGCAGAACGTATCTTTTCTATCATAACCTCGTTATGCAGTAGTTTCTAAATACTGTTTATTATTAATATATATTGTATAATATTAATAATAAATAAAGAAATATTTTAATGCGACATCTTGATAATGTACCTAAAATATGGTACATTAATTTATGAACAAAGATGATTGTGTTATTTATACAGAAATAAAATTTATTCTGGAATGGTATTATGACATTAATGGAAAAAGTGTTGGATATGAATATTTCCTGAATTTGGATCAAGGGCAAAGACGAAAATTCTTGGCTTTAGTTAAAAGGATGGGTGACACTGGAAAGATATTTGATATAACCAAATTCAGATATGAAGGAGATGATATATACGCATTTAAACCACAACCCGATAGATTTTTATCTTTTTTTACATATGGAAAAAAAATAATTGTAACAAATGGATTTGCAAAAAAAACAGATAAACTACCACAAAATGAAAAAGATTTGGCTATTAAATATAGACAGGATTATCTTAAAAGAAAAGCAGGAGGAGAAAATAATGGAAACAACATTTGACAAATTCATAAATAATGACCCCGAACAAAAAGCATTATTTGAGAAGGAATATAATGAATTCCTTTTATCAGAATTTGTGCTTGAAAAAATGGAAGAAGAAAAAATGTCTGTAAGGACACTTGCCCAAAGAGCTGGAGTATCTCCAACAATAATACAAAAAATACGAGGAAAAAATTCTGAAAAAATAAATTTCAGAACATTTTCAAATGTATTAAATACATTGGGATATAGAATTAATATAGAAAAAATTCAAGTTTAAAACACTAAACTAGCATATAACAAACATGCCTGTTACACATCCAGCAAAAAATAGTTGTTTTAATATATCTATAAATAATAATATGGTTTATGAAAAAGCAAATAATTTTATTTTTATTATCACTTGTTATTATCCCAAACAATGTAAAAGCGGATATTATGACAGAACTTGCAAAAAGGGATCGTAATAATCCAATTCGTCTAACTGAATATTCACCCTATGTATTGTATGCAAGAAATGGTTATTTACATACTGAATATTGGGAAGATGTCTGGGGCGAACCGTCTATTGTTGCATATCAAATACAGGAAGACAATATTAAATTGATTATAAGAATTAAAACTTGGGATTTCGCATACAGGATGTTTGACTATTTATATGAAAGAGACGGAATAGATCAGTTTACTGTTGTTGTTCATGATTATTATCTTGTCGAACTTGTGTATGTAAATGACAAGTTGGAGACATATTGTAACCGTATCAGGGATATAAATACTAACGGATTTATTTATAATGAAGCGGAAATAGGCAGTAATATTGATGAAGTATCCGGTCATTACTATCTGACATATCCTCCTTTGGATATGGAATTGACAGAAGGCATGAAAATAAAGATTGCCGCATTAACAAATGAACGTACAAATATGCTGGCGGAAAATTCCTATGGCTTTAAAACTTATGATTATTATTATCAAATATTGGTAGATGACAAACAGGTAAGAATAAACGGATATCTTTTAGATTTCCACAATACAGTTAATTACCAATTAAATATTATCAGACAGAAAAGAGAATAAAGGGGAATGACATGAAAAAAATCACATTAATTAACATCCTATTGGCTATTTTATTACTCTTATTTTTTTGCAGAATACCACTGTTTGCCGAAGAACTTTATTATGGTGCTGACCTTTCGGAGTTTCCGCCTAAAGTAAGGGAATGGATTTACAAAACATTTTCTGAAACGGTTATGAGACGTGACGGAGCTTCATCATTAATTGTGCGATGGATAGATGACAACAACATTAGAGTAGACACTTTCAGCCGTTGGGGCAGATATAATGGTCCTAATCTTTCCATATATGGTCAATACAGAAGATTCCATACATTGCGTTTTCAGTGGGAATATAAACAAAAGGTAGAAGAGCAGCTTCGCACTGATCCCGTTTATGCAGAAATAATAGAATATGCCAAACGGCTTTGTGAAGAACTTGAATATGACTGGAGCAGTTTTAGCGGCTATAGAGGCAGAGTAATTCCTACACCGGGCAAGCGCTATATGCTTTGTTCAGGTTATGCCGATGAAGTTATGAATACAGCATTGGAATTGGAATCAGTGGCATCGGTTCAGTTATGGAGAGGTCCAAATCATGCGTGGAATGTTTTAAAATTGGTTGACGGAAGAACTCTTTATTTTGACTTAACCTGGTTTGATAATGAACATATAGACAACCGCACCGGAAGAGTCTATCAAACCGATGATTACAGTTGGATGAACATAACCTTTGACGAAGAAATATTCCGTTTTGCAAATGTTGGTTATGGCACTCGTCAATTCACTCATAATCATGGGACATTTACGGGAATAGAAAAATTTAAAGAACAAAGTTATTCGGAAACTTCAGTTTCTGAACAGCTTCCTTGATAAAAGGAAATCTTTTAATAAAACTGTTATTCTTATTTATAGACAACTTTTGTATTCGGGTCGGCCCTAGGTGATGCAGAGCTTATAACATCAACATCCGCCGGGAGTCTGCCAAAACGAGTAACAATTATTGCTGTGTGATCTTCGGGAATTCCAAGCTCACCTTTTAGATTGTTGGCTCTGCCGATTAAAGCGGAGTTGGTATACTGCCGGGCACCCAGACCTAGTGCTTGAGCCGCAATAAACATGCTCTGCGCCGCAAGACCAGCATCCAGAAGGACAGCGTCTCTGTTTGCGCCTCCCAAAGCCCCGGAACCAACTATCAGTATATTTCCTTCAGTCGCCTCGGGAAGAATCTGCCTTACCAATTCTTGACTTTGAACCACCGTGAAAAACCAAGGCTGCCGGTTACCCGCACTTGGCGCGCGCAGTCCAGCTTGGACAATAATATCCCGCTCCTCTTGGGTTATCTGTCCCTCAGCATAATTTCTTGCTGAAAAATGATGCAGAATTGAAAATACAGTATTCGCAGGTTGTCCCTGCCCCTGCTCCGTGCGGCCTGCTGCGTACAGCATAGACAGACCAAATACAAAAAGTACTAAAAAAATCGATATTTTCTTAAACATATAAAACTCCCTATATAGTATAGAATACCATGCTATCTCCTTCAGTACAAGCCATTGTCAGTCATGACCCCTCGCCTACCCCAGCACTGCCCTAATCCTTCTAACCCCCGCAGAAGATGACTGTTCTTTCTGTATCTTGAATGATCCCAAAGTCCCCGTCTTTTCTACATGAGGACCGCCGCAGACTTCTTTGCAGAAATAGTCGGTTGCAGAGTTTCCCACTGTATAAACTTTTACAGTGGATTCATATTTTTCACCAAAAAGGGCTGTGGCTCCGGATGCTTTAGCTTCTTCTATGCCCATTGTTTCCATTATAACAGGCAGGTCTTTGTTAATAGTATCGTTTATTATTTCTTCTACTTTTTTAATTTGCTCCGGTGTCATTGGCGCATCATGTACAAAGTCAAACCGTAATCTTTCTGCGGTGATATTACTGCCCTTCTGCGCAACATGATCCCCTAGAACAGTTTTTAACGCCTTATGAAGAAGGTGTGTTGCCGTATGGTATTTGACTGCCATCTCCCCCTGATCTTCAAGACCGCCCTTAAAAGAACCAATCTGAGATCGGGATAATTCCTGATGCTTTTTAAACGCTTCATCAAACTCTTCCCGGTTTACGGTCATGCCATGTTCGGAAGCAAGTTCTTCTGTAAGTTCGATTGGGAAACCGTAGGTATCATACAACTTAAACGCAAGCCTGCCGGACATTATTTTTCTTGGGTCTTTTAATAAATTGGGAAGAAGTTTTTCAAATTCATGCTCGCCCTTTTGCAGGGTTTCCATAAATTTTGCCTGTTCCTTATCAAGCTCGCTTATTATAAAAGCCCTGTTCTCTTCCAGTTCAGGATACGGCCCCTTGAATCGATCTATAACAACAGCCGCTATTTTAGAAAGATCAAGTGTACCATCTGAAAGTTTACGCCCATGACGGACAGCGCGGCGAATAAGACGGCGCAGTACATACCCTGCCCCCACATTAGAAGGGGTTACCGCTTTTGGATCGCCTAAAATAAAAGTACTAGACCTTGTATGGTCGGCAATGATCCGAATCGATCTAGTTGTTTCTTCATTTTCACCATATTTACAGTTACAGCTATTTTCTATTGCGTTAATAATTGGGGTAAAAACATCTGTATCATAGACCGATGCTTTTCCGGTAAGAACTGTTACGGTTCTTTCAATGCCCATGCCTGTATCCACACATTTGCGGGATAGGGGTTCATACAAGCCTGCGGCATTTTTGTTGTACTGCATAAAAACATCATTCCAGATTTCCAGCCACTTTTTACAGGAACAGCCAGGCTTGCAGTCCGGGCTGCAGGGGGCATCCCCCATGTAATAAAACATCTCTGTATCGGGGCCGCAGGGGCCGGTACTTCCGGCGGGTCCCCACCAGTTGTCCTCTCTAGGCAGATATGCTATGCGGGTAACCCCCAAACTTTTCCATATACCAGCGGATTCTTCATCACGAGGTATGCCTTCTTCTCCCTCAAAAACAGTAACCGCCAGCTTTTCTATGGGTATGTTCAACCATTGGCTTGAAGTAAGGAACTCAAAGCTCATTTTGATAGCTTCTTCCTTAAAATAGTCACCAAGAGACCAGTTCCCTAGCATTTCAAAAAAAGTCAGGTGGCTGGCATTGCCCACGCTGTCAATGTCCCCTGTACGAATACACTTTTGGTAATCCACAAGGCGCGTCCCGGCAGGATGCGGTTCCCCTAAAAGATAGGGAACAAGGGGGTGCATACCCGCCGTGGTAAATAATACGGTGGGGTCATTTTCCGGAATAAGGGATTTACCCTGAATTTGAGAATGTCCTTTGGACACAAAGAAATCGATGTATTTTTTGCGTAATTCTTCCGCTGTCATAATTCTGATTATAGCATATTCAAGTAACTTCATACTAGTACAACTTGTTTAATTTATGATATAGTACTAATAAGGAATAAACATGAAAAAAATATTACTAATAACCCTATTTATCACTCTTACTAGTGTAAGTGCTTTTTCTCAGGCGGATTTACAGCCGGCGGCAATTGTTAATCTGACAAGAAGCGAGCCTATTACTGTCAGGCAACTCCGCACAGAAGTTGACCGCTTGCAAGCCGCATCAGGACAAACGCTAACTGTTGATCAAAGAAAAGAAGTCCTTGATGCAATGATCAATGAACGCCTTGTTTTACAAGCTGCTGCCCGTGACAGGGTTATGGTTACTGAAAATGAAGTTAACCAGCAGATTCAACAGCTAAGAGCAGGTCTTGCACAGCAGCTTGGCCGCCAGCCTACTGATGCGGAATTTGCTCAGGTTGTCCGAACTCAATACAACATGGATGTTCAAACTTTTAGGGAACAACTGCAAAGACAATTAATTGTACAAAGATATCTTATGACAAAAAAAGAAACATTGATCAATTCAATACGCACTCCCACAGAAGCGGAAATAGGAGAACAATACAATTTAGTAAGAGCCCAGCTTGTAAGACCGGAAACTGTCCGTTTTACCATGATTATGGTTCCTTATGGAGCCGATGCCGCCGCCCGAACAGCCGCAAGGCAAACGGCGGACAAGTTACACCGTGAAATTGGCTCCAACCCCTCAAGATTTGATGAATTGGTTGCACGGAGTGTTGCGCCCAACTCAGGTTATCAGGCAGGGGATGCGGGTTATATTCCCAGAAATCAGGAAGCGCGTAATGTTGTGGGACAACCTTTATTGGATGCCGCTTTTTCTACAAGACAGGGACAGGTATCAAATGTTGTAGAAGGCTTGCAGGGTTTTTGCATCATTAAAGTAACTGAAAATCATGCTCAGAAAAATCTTGAGTTGGATGATATTTTTCAGCTTGGCACAAGAATAACTGTAAGAGATTATATCGGACAAGCTATGCTTAGTGAAAGACAACAAGAAATCTTAGTTCAGGCATCTGAAGAACTTGTTGCAGAATTAAGAGCAGGTAGGCCTTTCCAGATTTTTGAAAATAATCTTAACTGGCAATAAATGGCTTTGATATATGGCATCTAGGCGAAAAAGCCGTATATTGGCTTTTCAGGCTTTATATTTTTGGGATGCAACCTCCCGCCCATTAGAAGAGCTTGTTTCTTTTGCATGGCTTGAAGATCAAAAACTGGATAAATATAATCAAAACGGCACTATTGATTTCTCTAGGTTATTAGTAAGCGGAGCTTTGGAAAATATAAAAGAAATTGATAAAACTATAAAAATCCATTTACAACATTGGGAAATAGACCGCCTTAATCGTGTGGATTTGGCGGTATTAAGATTGTCCGCATACTCGCTGATGTATCAACATGAAATACCTGCTTCTATTGTAATTGATGAAGCTATTGGAATTTGCAGAGAATACGGCACGGACGATTCCTACAAATTTGTAAACGGAGTACTGGACAGTATTCGTAAATCACTTGCGGCAAAAGAACCTATATGAAAAAAATAAATTCTACATTGCGTATAACGCTTTTAGCAGGTTTAATTCTCTTTGGATTAACTGTAGCCGTTTTAACTGTTTTTTATATTGTAGATATCAGCGGAACCAAACTACAGAGAATGCAAGATAATTTTACAAGGGCTCTTAGAGAATACGATACTTACGCAAATTATGTACCCGGTTTTGAAAGGGATTTTACAAAACTTAACGCAGATTTGGACAGATTGGAAAAAATGACAGTCAGCGTGGAATCATGGCTTTCTGTATTAAAACGCAGAAGGGCTCTTGCGCAAGTACGCCCTGAATCTTTTGTAAATTATGCTAATTCAATAGATAAAGCGTTGGAAATTTACCCGGTTTCACAGCCAATTATTGCTCTTGCGGCAGAGGTGCTTGTAAAAGATATAGCTATAACAAGAGAAGCGGATGAAAAGCTTCGCAGTTTGACACCTGCTCTTACAAGTGCGGATTATAACAATCTTAGGCTTTCACTTCATGTTTTGCTTGGAGATTTTAGGAACCCCCAAAGAGCGCAAGTTATTCCTGAATATATTATTTCAGACGGCACGGAATCCGTTACAATTAATTTAATTCTTATGAAAATACTTACAGGGGATACAAGAAGAGCTGCTACGGATATTCAATCAATGTTATATACTCTGGCTCCTTCCATAGACGGGCTTAGATTTATTGCGGAATTTTTCTATGATTATGGCGAACTTGAAAGAAGCGCGGAAATATTTTCTCTTATTAATGATGAGCAAGCTTTAAGCCGTGCTTCCGATGCTCTCTATCTTGCAGGTTTTTCAAACAGCGCAAGAAATATTTGGAAGTTACTTTCAGATACAGGGAGTGAAAAAAGCCTTTACAATCTGGGATTAACTTCTGAAAATCCTGAAGAAAGCCTTTTCTATTTTGAAAATATGGTAAAAATCGATACTGAAAATATTTCTGACTTTAGGCAGTTTGGGTTAATTAGATACTCAAGGCTTTTAGAGTTACCTCAGGCAATGGAAGCACTGGAAAAAACAAGGGGTTTAAGTCCTATTGGATTTCCGTTTATCGATCTGGAAATTTGCAGACGGCAATTAACACGATGGGAACTTGGACGGCAATTGGCGGAAGCATGGCTTTTAATTGACCGTCATCCTGAAGATGAAGACCTTTACAGATGGGCTTCCTGGCTGTTTCTGTTTCAACGAAACTTTAGTGAGATAAAAATACTCTTAAACCGTATAGAAAATTTTGGGGTTCCAGCAACTGAAAAAAATGATTTTTGGCCATTGGTGGACAGGGCAATTCAGCAAATGTTTGAAGGAAACCTGGATAACGCAGAATCATCTTTTAGGTCTATTTCCAAAGAAAATGCGGGCTGGGAAGTATTTGCCAATCTTGGGCGGATTATGGAATCCCGCCGCTCTGCAGGGCAAGCAATTGAGCAATACGAGCTTGCAATGAGCAAGAGTCCTAACCCCAAAATGGGGGCAAGGGTACAAATCCGCATGGCAAGGTGTTATGTTGCCTTAAACCGCCCTTTAGATGCCCGCCGTTCCTTTCAATATGCCTTGGAACTTGACCCGGACAACCTTACTGCCCGCATGGAATTGGGCAGATACTAGTATTGACGAGAATTGCTTAAATTAGTATATTAAAATAAATAATTACAATCATTTTGGAGGAAAAATATGAAAGTTATGCCCTTAGCAGACCGCGTTTTGGTCAAATTAGAGAAAGAAGGGGAAAAAAAGTTTGGAAGTATCATTATTCCGGACACCGCTCAGGAAAAAACCCAGCAGGGAACAGTTGTAGAAGTTGGTCCCGGCACTGATGAGGTAAAAATCACCGTAAAAGCGGGTGACAATGTCATGTATGACAAATATGCCGGCTCCCAAATTAAAATTGACGGCGAAGAACACCTGATTTTGAAGATGTCCGACATTATTGCTGTTATTAAATAGTGTTTAGTGGTTAGTGAGTAGTGGTTAGAAAATAGGTAAGTAGTATGGAAAACAAAAAAAAATCTACCCACTACCCACTATTCACTATTCACTTATTACTCCTCTGTGGTTCACTACTCTCTTCATGCTCAAAGCTGGGATACGGTATCTTGCTATGGTCATTGGAAGAGCCGTCTATTTCTTCCGGTACTGTTCTTCCTGTTTATATTCGTTCAAACATAGAACAACTTTATGTAGTGGGAGTACCTGAAACTTCAGATAAAATTGAAATTCCTCTTACTCAATTGGAATTTTGCGGCAGCAAAAGAAAAGCAGAAAAAAGAGCTAAGGATTTTGCGGAGTACGCATCGACATATGCGGAAAGTTTGCAGGACGGCCTTCCTATTCGTGAAAGCCCGGACAATGGAGCTAGGCGCGCATACCGGCTCCGTCTTGGGGAAATTATCAAAATACTTGAAAAAGCGGGCGGCAGCCCTCCTATAGGCGCAACAGGAGAACCTTTACCGGGTGACTGGCTTGTAGTTCTTACTAATGATGGTACCAAAGGTTATTGCTTTTCTTACAGATTAAAATTGTTTGAACATACTGAAGGCACTGTTATTGCCGCGCCTGTTACAAGAAGAGATAATGAACCGGATCCTGATCTGGATATGATTTTTTCAAAATCATGGTCGCCGGAAATATATCAGCAAATGGTTAACTCAAGACGGTTTAATCTTGATGAACTTGAAAAACGATACCGTTTTGATCCGGGCATAAATACCGGGGTAGCCAGAATTATTCATCCCGCGCTGGAAAGAGAATTTAAATACGATGGAATATATCGTGAGGGGGATCGTTCATGGTTCTTTGACGGTGCCAATCTGCAAATGACCCTAAGGTCAGACACAGCCCTTGCCGTTAACTATATGGAATATTCCGGCGTAGGCAGAACTGTTGTTTTTTATTCTCTGCCTATTGAAATTGATGAACTTATCAATCAGGAAAAAAATCGCCGTGAAAATTTGTTCTTAGCTCTTTATAATCAGGGGCCTATTTTTACCAGCAACAATTATGGAACAATCACATTAAAACAAAACGGTGAATTTAACTGGACAGGATATGACCTTTTAGTCCCGCAATTTATTCCGGTTGAATCGGCAGGTAATGGTAGAATCAGCATGGATGTTTTTGCAGGTTCCGCGTTTGCGGACAGATACACCGGTGCTGTAAACTTTATTTTTACGGATGTTACTCCAAACAGAAGTCTTGTCTTTTTATATGTTTTGGATAGTCAGGGGTTACGGATTGAAGTTGTACCGGATTACGCCTTGGAAGACGATGTCATTACAAGAAGATCGTCAAACCCCATGACCTTGTACTTCTTTAGAGACTCCTCTCATTAATTATGGCATTTGTCCAATTCACCAATGTATCGCTTGCCTTTGGCGACAGGGATATTCTAAAAAATGCAAACCTGCGTCTTTCATTGGGCTCCCGTTGCTGCCTGACAGGAGCTAATGGTTCCGGCAAATCAACCTTAATGAAAATTATCGCAGGAGCTCTTAAACCTGATTCCGGCGAACATTCCATTCAAAAAGGAACCCGCATTTCTTATTTGCCTCAATCCGGAATTGTTCATCATGGAAAAAGCCTGAAAGAAGAAATGGAATCTGCGTTTGGTTTTGTTCACAGTTTAATAGCACAAATGGAAGAAATGGGTGCAAAACTAGAAAAAATAAAACAAGATGAACCTTCAACAAAAAATTTACTTATAGAACACCATAATTTACAAGAACAAATTGAAGCTTCCGGTTACTACAGAAGAGATGCTGAAATTTCTATGGTGTTAAACGGTCTTGGTTTTTCTTCCGCTGATATTGAGCGTAATACTCAAGAATTTTCCGGCGGCTGGCAAATGCGTATTGCCCTTGCAAAAGTTCTTTTGGAAAAACCGGATATTCTTCTTTTAGACGAACCTACAAACTACCTTGATATAGAAGCCAGAAACTGGCTTGAAAACTGGCTACAGAACTTTAAGGGCGGTTATTTACTGGTTTCCCACGACAGATATTTTTTGGACACTTGCGTTAATGAGGTGTATGAAGTTTTTCAGGGGAATTTAAAACGGTATGCAGGCAACTATACATCTTATGAAAAAGTCCGCAAGGTTGAATTGGAAGGTATAATAAAAAAATATAATCAACAACAAGAAGAAATAATTAAAACTGAAAATCTCATCCGCAGATTCAGATACAAGGCAAGCAAGGCAGCCTTTGCGCAAGACCTTATAAAACGACTGGAAAAAATGGAGAGAATTGAAATACCTGAATCGCTTAAAAAAATAAATATATCGTTTCCGCCTGCGCCACATTCAGGGAAGATAGCGTTAACCTTGGAAGGTATTAGGAAAAGTTATGGGGAACACAAGGTGCTTTCAGGATTGGACTTAATAATTGAAGCAGGTGAACGCCTTGTAGTTGCAGGACCGAATGGAGCGGGCAAGACTACCCTGCTAAGAATTATAGCAGGTGTTGATACTCGTTATGAAGGAAATGTTAAATACGGCACGGGAGTAGGTGTTGGATATTTTTCACAGGATGCGGCAGAAGATATGAACAGCGACATGCAGGTTCTAGAGTATTTGGAACAGGATGCTCCCACGGCACTTATCCCAAAAATACGGGATATGCTTGGTGCGTTTTTATTCAGGGGTGATGATGTTTATAAAAGTGTCCGTGTTCTTTCAGGGGGTGAAAAAAGCCGGCTTGCTTTATTAAAAATGCTGCTTAGACCGCTTAACCTGCTTATTCTGGACGAGCCTACCAACCACTTAGATCTTACTTCAAAGGATATTTTGCTGGATGCGCTTTCCGATTTTGGGGGTACGATTATTTTTGTATCGCATGACAGATACTTTATGGAGAAGCTCTCGACAAAGACATTAGAGCTGCCTAGTGCTAGGTTGTATTATGGGGATTATGCTTATTATTTGGGGAAGATTAATTTACATATACCCTCGCGCGGAGACGCGGAGGCACTGAGGACGCAGAGAGGATTTAATGATTCTCGTTTGGAAGACAAGCAGAGACAGGCTCAGGTTCGTAGGTTGAAAAGGCGGGAAGAGGAAATTTTGTTGCAGTTGGAAGAATTGGAAAAACGGAAGGGGGCTTTGGAGGCTGAGTTGTCTTTGCCTGAAGTTTATAGTAATGGGGAAAAGGCTAAGGCGGTTAAACAACAGCTTGATGACTGTATAGAGGCGATTGAGGCAAAGACTGCCGAATGGGAAGCGGTCACCTTCCCAATTCCTTAAAAATATGTTATATTTCACAAACATATGGAAAAAATCTACAAAAACCCTTGGCTGATAATAGCGGTTATTACCGTAATTACGGTGTTCTTTGGGCTTCAACTGCCTAGGGCGGAATTGGACAACAATAACCTTCGCTTTGTCCCTCATGACGACCCCGCCCTTAAAACCTCCCAATGGATAGATGAGCAGTTTGGCAGTTCTTTCTTTATTTTGGTGGGGCTTCAACGGGAAACAGGTACAATTTTTGAGGCGGAATTCCTTAATCAAATAAATGCCTATACGGATGCCGTACTGGAAGTACCAATTGTAAGAGCCGTTACCTCCATTGTGAATGCCGACTATATTACCTCTGATGGGGATTCTATAATAGCGGAAAAACTTGCCGGAGATAATATTGATGATTTAAAACGCCGTCTGCTTTCTTGGGATATGTATGAAAGAGCGCTTTATTCCGATGATTATACCGCAACTCAAATTTTAATCCCTTTAAAAATTAGTTCAGAAGAAGCTTCTTCTAAAGAAATATCCGGTCATTTTTTAAGAATAAGAGATTTAGCTTATGAAACATTTACAGATAACACTACTGTTTTTGTAACGGGAATGCCAATTATTATTTCCACTGTTAATGAAGCAATGCATGGCGATCTTGTACTTCTTATTCCTGTTGTTATTCTTGTAATTTTGGTAATACTGTTCTTTTCTTTTAGGGGATTTACTCCGGTTGTTCTGCCTCTTTTAACAGTTGTCATTTCTGTTATCTGGTCTATGGGGGCTATGCCGCTTTTTAATGTAAGGCTTTCTGTTATTTCTACCGTTTTGCCCGTAATTTTGGCAGCAGTAGGAAGCGCGTATGGCATTCATGTTGTAACCCATTATCTTTCAGGTCGTGGCAGTAAAGATATGACAAAAGAAGAACACACTGCCTTTGTTTTGGAAGTTATAATGAAAATTAGAAAGCCTGTGTTTCTTGCCGCGCTTACTACCTTTGTAAGCTTTGTCTCTTTTTGTTTTACAAAAGTTGAGCCATGCAGAAATTTTGGCTATTTTTCAAGCTTTGGGGTTGCTGCCGCTTTTATTGTCGCTATTACCTTAATTCCAGCTTTGCTAATTATAAGGGGACCAAAAAAATTATCTAACCGCACGGTAACAAAAAATGAAAAAACACGGTTTAGCACTTTCATTGCGGAGAATCTGTCATCTATAGTGGAAAGAAAAAAAACAATTATCTTTTTAGCGATGGTTGTTGTTGCCTTTTCATTGTATGGTCTTTCTAAATTGATAATTGATAATGTGATGGTGGAATATTTTAGGCCGAATACTGATATAGCAAAGTCGGATAAATTTATACGGGAACAATTTGGCGGTTCCAAAGTAATAAGCGTGGTAGTCCATTCGGACTCTACGGAATTAACGCTTCATCCGGCTACCCTTTCCATGATGGATAATATGTGTAGTTATTTGCAAAATAATTATCCCGGTGTTGGTAAGATTATGGGTTTTACGGATTTGGTTAAACGGATAAATCAGGTTTTTAATGTTGGGGAGAGTCCGGATGGGTTACCGATAACAAGCTCTGTAAATAATTTTCAGGATGATTTTGGGTTTGGGGATTTTGGGGGGTTTGGGGATTTTTTAATCACAGAGGACACGGCGTTCACAGAGAGCACAGAGGAAGATTTAAGGCCTGAGATTTTTTATTCTATGGGTGAAATTGTTAACTTGCTTGATGGTTTTGATTATAAGAATATGAATGCTAGTGAATTGATTTGGGAGCTTAAGAGGCGGGTTAATTTTGAGGGGGTGGCTTATTATGAGATTCCGGCTGACCCTAGCCGTTATGGGAAGACTACACCTGAGGAGCTTCAGAGGTTGGTGGCAAATTATTTAGTGCTTCTTTCGGGGAATATTAGCGATTACGCGAATGATCCTTTGGAGCCTACGGCGGTTAAGGCTACTGTTCAGCTTAGAACTCTTGGAATGACGGATAGCCATGAAATTTTTGATAAAATTAATAGTTTTGCAGATTCTTTTCCTGAGGGTGTACAGCTTACTCTTGGTGGTACTACAATGGTAGAAAGTTCCATTAATGATTTAGTTGTTCAGTCTCAAATAATATCGATGCTGTTCTCTATTATTTGCGTGTTCATTATTGTAACTGTTTCAAATAAATCATTAATTGCGGGGCTTATTGGCTGTATTCCTCTTTCAATTACTATTCTGCTTAATTTTGCGGTTATGGGATTTACAGGCATTAAACTTAATTTGGGTACATCAATGGTTGCCGCTGTAGCCGTAGGCGTTGGCATAGATTATACCATTCACTGTATAGAAGCATATAAGAGGGAATTAAAAGCATCCGGCGGACAGGGAAATTTTTTACACAATGTATATTATAGTTCAGGAAAAGCAATTATAATTAACGCAATATCCGTAGGTGCCGGTTTTGCGGTTCTTTTACTGTCAAGCTTTGTTATGTTAGGTGATCTTGGGTTGTTAATCGCTATTACAATGTTTTCCAGCGCATTGGTAAGCCTTACGGTAATACCTGCGCTTCTGTTATTGTTTAAACCAAAATTTGTATATGGAGAATTAAAATGAAAAAGATTTTTGTATTTATTTTACTGGCTGGAATTGTTTTTTCTGCTCACGCTCAAGATGCGGCTGCCATTGTAAAGGCTTCCAGAGACAGAATACAGGCAAATACTGTATCAACACGATCCAGAATGGTTATCACTGCCAGAAACGGCTCCACTACGGAAAGGTTAATTGACCAGTATTCAAAAGATGGGGCAAATGGAACCCGTGCAGTAATTGTTTTTCAGCAGCCGGCTAATGTTGCGGGAACGCGCTTTCTTACAATGCAGGCAGCTTCGGGCTCTGACGATAGATGGATATTCCTCCCGGAACTTGGCAGGGTAAGGCGCATTGCCGCCTCCGAAGGTTCAGGCAGTTTTATGGGAACTGACTTTTCTTATGACGATATTTCCGCCATGAGCCGAAGTGTCGATCTTGATACTCACACATTGTTAAGAGAAGAAAATCTAAGGGGCACTGCCTGTTTTGTAATTCAATCTGTTCCCAAAGACAGCAGTTTTCAATATTCCAAAATGATTCAATGGATTGCAAAGGACACAAATATTATTTTACAAATAGAATTATACGACAGAAGAAATAATCTTGTAAAAACAGTAGAAATGTCAGGGATTCAAAATATCCAAGGCCGCCAGACTGTTACGGTTACAAAAATTACAACCCATTCGGCAGGAACAAATACCGTTCTTACAAATGAAATTACAAGATATGATGACAATATCCCTGAAGGTGTTTTTACAACACGGTATCTTGAAACAGGAAGGGCGCAGTAATGAATATATTGATAATAGGCGGAGCCGGTTATATTGGCAGCCATGTAACAAGGGAATTTTTGGACAACGGACATAGATGTACAGTTTATGATAATTTAAGTACCGGGCTTAGGGAAAACCTTTTCCCGGAGGCAAAATTTATCCACGGAGATATTCACGACTACCCGCTTTTATTAGCGGCAATGATCTCCGGCCCAAATTCTCCGTATGATGCCATTGTCCATCTTGCGGCTTCCAAAGCGGCAGGGGAATCTATGCTAAATCCTGAAAAATATTCCCGCAATAATATATCGGGAACTATAAATATTTTAAATGCCGCAAGTGCCGCAGGTATTAAGTTATTTGTCTTTTCATCCAGTGCCGCTGTTTATGGAGAGCCTCAATATCTACCTATTGATGAAAAACACCCTTGCGAACCGGAAAATTATTACGGCTTTACCAAGTTAGAGATAGAACGCTTTTTACACTGGTACGATAAATTAAAAGGGATTCGCTTTGCTGCTCTGCGTTATTTTAATGCCGCAGGTTATGATGTAAAAGGCCGTATTAAAGGTTTGGAGCAAAACCCGGCAAATCTTCTTCCTGTTATAATGGAAGCTGCTTCCGGTCTTAGACCGGAACTTCAAATTTTTGGAGATGATTACGACACACCGGACGGAACCTGCATAAGAGACTATATCCATGTAAATGATCTTGCCATAGGCCACGCTCTTGCTTTGGATTATATTTCTAAAAACGATAAAAGCATAACCGTAAATCTTGGAAGTGAAAACGGAAATTCTGTAAAAGAAGTGCTAGAGACCGCACGGAAAATAACAGGACAGGCAATCCCGGCAAGAACTGCGGATAGGCGCCCGGGAGACCCTGCAAAATTAACATCGTCTGCATCATTAGCTTTTTCAATTTTAGGGTGGAAGGCAAAATATTCTGATATGGAAACGCTTATAAAAACATCATGGGCGGTGTATAAAGATTTATGAAAGAAAAATTATTAAACTGGATCGATAACTCTGCCGGGCTTGCTATTGAACTTGAAACTGAGCTTACTAAAAGACCCGCTATTTCTCCTGAATCCGGCGGTGAGGGAGAGTTAGATAAATGCCTCTTTCTTGAAGAATGGTTAAAACAACACGGCATTACACAGCTTGAAAGATTTGACGCCCCCGACCCAAATGCAAAAGGGGGAATAAGACCAAATTTGATTGCCACTATTACAGGAGAGGATGACACCAAAGAACGGTTATGGATTATGAGCCATTTGGATGTTGTCCCGCCCGGAGAAGAAAAACTTTGGGAAAGCGACCCTTGGACTGTAGTTTATAAAGATGATCCGCCGGGGCCTCGGCTTATTGGGCGGGGTGTGGAAGATAATCAACAGGGGCTTGTTTCATCTGTACTGGCGGCTCTTGCCTTTACAAGTCAGGGCATTAAACCCGCACGAACCTTAAAACTGCTCTTTGTCTCTGATGAAGAGGTTGGCTCCGCTTATGGAATTGAATGGCTTGTAACCCATCATAAAGATTTATTTAAAAAAGATGATATGGTGCTTGTCCCCGACGGCGGCGACCCAAAAGCTATATTTATAGAAGTGGCAGAAAAAAATATTTTATGGGTAAAATTTACAACAATAGGCAAACAGGCGCATGGGTCAAAACCGGATTTGGGAACAAACGCATTATTAGCAGGATCGGAACTTGCCCTTTGTCTGCATTTTGAACTTTCCGCCGAATTTTATGAGCACGACCCGCTCTTTGACCCGGACTACTCTACTTTTCAGCCTACAAAAAAAGAAGCCAATGTCCCAAACATAAACACCATTCCGGGTGCGGATGTTTTTTATATGGATATGAGAGTCCTTCCTATTTATTCTACGGAATCAATTTTTAAAGAAATAGATAATATTATAGAAATTATACAAGAAAAACATGGAGTTAAAATTGAATACGATATTATTCAAAAAATGGAATCCAAGCCAACTTCTCCTGATGCCCTGATTGTTAAAATACTGGACAATGCTATTCGTGAAGTGTATGCCGTAGACCCAAAACCAAAAGGTATTGGCGGCGGAACGGTAGCTGCCCACCTTAGAAATATAGAAATTGACTGTGCGGTTTGGACAAAGACAGATCAAACACTGCATCAGCCTAATGAATATGTATTACTGGATAATTTATTGGGGGATGCCAAAGTTATGGCATTATTGGCAAGTAGCAAGTAGCAGGTAGCAGGGGGCATAGTGGGTGGGGAGAAAATAGCTAAACTTGACTCGGAAAAAATAATTTCGTCTCTGCGGGAGGGGGGGGCTGTTGCTTTGAAGCTGCCTGCTTATGAGCTTAGGAGGCCGCAGCTTGAGCTTTTGGAAATGATTATTCAGGCTTTTAATGAGGGTGCGCTTTTAATGGCGGAAGCAGGTACGGGGGTTGGGAAATCTTTTGCGTATCTTTTGCCTGCTATGCACTTTGCTCTGCAAAATAAAGAAAAGGTTGTAATCTCTACCGCTACAATTACATTACAGCAGCAGCTTTTTGAAAAAGATATTCCGCTTGTTGCATCGACCATGGAAAAAGAAGTAAAAGCTGTCTTAATGAAAGGAAGAGCCAATTATCTTTGTTTCCGCCGTCTTAATGATTCGCTTGAAGAGGGTTTGCTTTTTGAATTTGATTTGGCGGAAATACATAAAATTGCTGAATGGGCAAAGGATTCGCAAACGGGTGAAAAATCCCAGCTTTCTTTTATGCCTTCTTCTAATGTATGGAATAGTGTTTGCTCTGAATCTGATTTATGTTTAGGAAATAATTGCAGGTTCAGGGAAGATTGCTTTGTATTTAAGTTACGCAAAAAAGCAAACTCCGCTCATATTATTGTTGTTAACCATCATTTGTTATTTGCGGATTTATCGGCAAGGTATCAGGGTGCAGGATACGAACAACCTGTAATATTGCCGCCTTTTTCTCATCTTATTTTGGATGAAGCGCACACAATAGAAAATGCTGCTACCTCGTTTTTTTCTTCCGAATTTGCCCGCACAGGAATTTTCCGTCAGCTTTCACGGCTTTACAATAAAAAAAGAAGTGAATACGGCCTTCTTGTTAAGTTATCCGCCATGCTCCCATCTTCTTTTGACATTCTTGATACAATGGCGGATGCTGTTCAAAGAGTAAGAGCCGCTGTGGAAGATTTAGATGATGCGGGTTTACAACTTTGCAATATGTCAGGAATTTATCGTTTATCCGTATCATCTGATGAGGATTTTTTAAAAAGATCGTTATTTCCTTATTTTATTAAATTGCAAAAAAATATTCATACCCTTACAAGTATGATCCGGGAAGCTCTGGAAAATTTATCCGATGAAGAAGCGGTAGATCCATCAATCTGGGAAATAAAAATAATAAGAAAAAGACTGGAAACCATAGCTGAAATTTGTGATTCATTTTGTAATTATAAAAAACATGAAGATCAGGTTTTTTGGATTGAAAGAAATGAATATTCAAAGGGCACGCCCTGGGTGGTTTTTACAAGAACTCCTTTAGATTTAGCTCCCATACTTAAAGACAGTGTTTATACTCCAAACAAAACCGTTTTGAGTGTCTCCGCAACTCTTGCAATTAACAATGATTTTTCTTACTGGGCAAGCCGTACAGGTTTCTATTTAGAAAATAGAACAATGCTCTCCGGCTGTTTTCCGTCGCCTTTTCCTTACTTAAACTCGGTTTTATTTGCATCCCCCACAGATGCGCCTCTCCCTGATGAAGAGGGGTACAAGGAGTTTGTTGACATGGCGGCTGCAAAACTTACCTCTGTTGCAGGGGGTTCCGCTCTTGTCCTGTTTACCTCATACCAGTCTTTGGTCAGTGCTCACTCAAGAGCAAAGAAAGAACTTGCCCCCTTGGGGATTCGCTGTCTTAAACAGGGAGATGATGACCGCAGCCGTCTTTTACAGGACTTTGTCTCTGACACAAATTCCTGCCTCTTTGCCACAGATTCCTTCTGGGAGGGAGTGGATGCTCCGGGGGACACTCTAAGAATGGTGGTTATATGCCGCCTGCCTTTCAAAACCCCCGGCGAGCCTGTACTTGAAGCGCGCTGCGAAGCCATTGAAAAAAGAGGGGGTAACCCCTTTATTGAGCTGTCTTTACCCCAGGCTGTCATGAAATTTAAGCAGGGCTTTGGAAGGCTAATGCGCCGCACTTCTGACCACGGCGTAGTCGTAGTCCTAGACGGCAGAATACAAAAAAAGAGTTATGGCAAACTTTTTATGGAATCTCTTCCTGAAACAAGATCAAGTTTTGGAAAATTGGTAACTATCTTAAATGATATAGAAAACTTTTTATATTAATGCTATAATTTTTAAAATATTAATTGATATGAAAAAAATATTATTTATAACGATGTTTATACTTTTAATCTTTCCTCTTTTTGCACGAGATGTAACTGTATATGTTATGGATACCGATATCGATCTTCCTCTTGAAGGCGCGGTAGTCCGTACATGGGAAGGAAGTGAAGTTATATGTGACAGAGACGGAAAAGTTGTTATTGAAGTACCGGAAAACAGACAAGTTATAATTCAGGCGACATATCCCGGTTATGAAACGGGAAGAATTGTAATTCCAGTTTCCGGGGACAGATTTACAATTGGGCTTAACCTTTCCGGCGTTATGCACGGAAGGGAGCTTGTTGTAGAAGCTTCCAGGCCCGGTACCAGTGAAAGCAGAACGGGCAGAAGCATTGCAGTAAGCGCCAGAGAAATTGCCCAAACTGCGGAAATTGGCATTATAGAAGATGTAATGAGTACCATAAAACTGCTGCCCGGAGTTGGCCATAGCGGTACTTTTAATGCGCAGCCAAGTATCAGAGGCGGTCATCCCGGAGACATGAGCGCATCCCTTGACGGCTTTTATGTGAATAATCCTTACCATTGGGGCGGAGGCTTTTCCATTTTTGATCCCCGCATGGTACAAAGCGCGCAGCTTTCCCACGGTGTCTTCTCCACCCGTTACGGACATACAATTTCAGGTTTGTTGGATATAACAACAAAAAAACCCTCCCCTACAGAAACTCAATTTGAACTTGGATTTAATTCCAGTGCTTCAATTTTTAATCTTTCTCTTCCGCTTGCAGGCAAAGGCGGGCTTTTATTCATGGGGCGTTTAACATATTACGATCCTGTAATTATGCTGGCGCAAGAACTTTCAAAATCTATCCCGGAATTTGAGGCCGTAAATTATATAAACCAAGCACCTTATATCAGAGCCGGAACTATAACCGGAAATTATCGTTTTACAGATAAACTTGAACTTGCGGCAACCGGTTTTTTTGGCATGGACGGTCTTAGTGCGGCATTTGAAAACATCAGCAGATCAACAGCACTTGAAAGCGAAACAGATGTTGATGTTGCATTCACCAACTTTCAGGGATTTTTTACATCATCTCTTTCATGGAATCCGCGTAATGATATGCTTTTTAAAATTACCGCCGGAACAGGGTATGAAGAAATGATTATTGACGGCGTGATGTCATATAGAATAAAGAATAAAGAATATTCAAGTGCCTTTATGGATAAATATCACTATCTATTAAGTGGTAAAACAGATTATGAATATTATCAAGACGCTCTTATCAATCAATCAGATTTAACAATTAATATTCAGGGAAGAATTGATTATGATTGGCAATTATCAGATCAGTTTTTAATTTCAGCCGGTGTACAAGAATTATTCAGTATGTACAAATCTAAAGGTGATCAGCAAATGCAATATGATGTACCTTTTTCACAACTTGATCCGTCTCGGCAAGGCATGTTAGAATTTCTTCTTGATATACCGAATGATGTATTAAATAATCTAATAGTTGGAATGCCGGTTACTCATTCTCCTAATTCTGAAAATAATCTTTTTACTACATCAGGATATTTCCTTACCGAATACAGTTCTCCCGGCAATAGATTTAATGCGGAACTGGGTTTAAGGATAGACCATTTTTATTTAGTTGGAGATGGTTTTACGGCATCCAGTGATCCTGCATTTAATCCTAGAATTAATTTGGATTTTAATATTTTAAAAGATACAGGTATTCTAAAGTCATTGGATATATCCGCCGGTACAGGTTTATTTTCTTCTATAAACAATGCTGTTTTTATGGCAGAAGAAAGATTTGATATTAATAAGATTTACCCAAACAGAAGTTGGACTTCTATTTTAGGTATTAAATTTGAATTTCCGGAATCTTTAACATTGAATATAGAAGGTTACTATAAACATGTTTTTGACAGAATGTATGTTATGGTAGAAATGAACCCCGGAGAGCCTGCGGAAATAAAACCTTATTTTAACGGAGAAGGAATGATATGGGGTATAGATGTTATGCTGCAAAAAATTCAATCGCGTTTTTGGGATGGCTGGCTTTCTTATTCCTATAGTTCTACAAAATACCGTGATCCTGCAGGAAAAGTAGGCGGTATGGGGCTTTCCGGCGGGGATCGTGGTAATGATTGGTATTATCCTACATTCCATAGATTCCATAATCTTAATCTGGTTTTTAATTACAAACCAAGATTAAATATGAATTTTTACTTGCGTTTTGGCATTGCTTCCGGTGTACTCCTGCCCAAACAGATTGGAGACGGTCCTGAAAGTTATCCTGTATTGGTCTTTGATAATGATAATCCGCTAAACAGTTATTTTATTGAAAAATATGTATGGGATTCTGTCATAGATAATTCCAACCGCACTACTTTCTCTTTACCTATGGATGTAAAATTCTCTATCTTTGGCAATAACAGAACCGGGAAAGTAAAATATGAAATATATTTGGCAATTGAAAATGTTCTTGGTTTATTATATACTGCACAGGGAAACACTCGTTTTAATCAATATACTGGAGAAATAGATACCGGAAGCTTCAGTGCTTCTTACGATTTACCCATTCCAATACCCTCATTTGGGTTTAAGATTAGTTATTAAGACAGGAGGTAGAAAACAGTGAATATAGCTCGCTTGCGCGGCGATAGCCCACAGAGAACAGTTTTTATCTTACTAATAATAATTTTTATTTTCTCCGGCTGTGTTGTTATGGAAAAAGCCGGGCAGGCTCTTGATGGATCGGCATTTATAGAAAAACAAATTGCTCTTTATAGAACTAATCAAGATAATAATATTGATATTTCCATTGTGGAAAATAAAAATAATGAACGGTCTATTATTATCACCATAGACAATTACCCAATGTTAAAAATACGGGGGTCTTCTCCTTTGGAAAATGGGGAAATTCAAATTTCTTCTTTGGAATATTTTGGAAGCTATGTTCATGGCTGGAATGAGTATTCTATGGTTATGCTTGGAACAGGCAGTCTTACCTTAGAAGACAGCGGCGCAAACCTTGAAATATCCGATACATTTGAACAAGTACAAATTACCAGCGGCCGTATTCACCGCTACGACACACGCATTATAGGGAATGAAGCCCTCACCGCTTTACGCAACAGGCATGAGCGTATGGCAGCTCTTGCTGAATGGATGCTTTCCATTGAGGAAAATACACCTGGGGTATCTATAAAAGAATTTGAACTATACTGGAAGCCTATTTTACTGCCTGAAACGGTTTCAAGCGGCAGAAGACCCCCTGACTGGCAGCAAGAGGGAGACACCTTCCAAAGGGCAGAGAGCATCCGATGGAATACAAACTATACAGAGCGGGTTTTCCCGGAAGAACTCCATCCAATACGGAATTCGGGAACTTTATTGAGAGATTGGGAAGAAGCTCTCCCCTGGCTGTATATGGAATATGAATGGGAAAATATAGTAGAATTATTTAATGAAAGAATAACTTTTAATAAAATAAAGTGAGGTATTATGGAAACTGCATCATTTTCAGTATTGGAACTATTTAAACTTGGCGGCGTCTTTATGTGGCCGCTCCTTCTCTTCTCTGTCGCTACTGTTGCAATCTCGTTAGAACGCGCAATTTATCTATTATATCACAATCTTATTATTGATGACTTGGAAACTAAAGTTGCGGAATTTGTGGAAAAACGCGATTACAAGGGAGCCTGTGAATATCTTTCCGGTTTGACCGGCAAACGTATGGGAGCCCGGGTATTTTTGGCTCTTATGAAAAATTCAGGGGAGGGCGCTTCTTTCTCCGAACACCGAGCGGAAAAATCCGCAGAAACTGAAGCGCTTAACTGCATCAATTCTTTGGAAAATGGGTTTAACTTTTTAACGGCGCTTGGCTCTTTGTCACCGCTTACCGGCTTTTTAGGTACGGTATCCGGTATGATTGGCGCATTCCGTTCAATTGCAGAAGCAACAGAGGTAAACGCGCAAATTGTAGCTAATGGTATTTATGAAGCACTTATTACCACGGTGTTCGGCCTAATTATTGCCATCATTGCAATGATTGCCCATTCTATTTTCAGCCATATTGTTGATAAATTTTCATCCAGAATGGAAGGAGCTTGTTCAGGCATAATTGCCAAACTTGCAATGCAAAATGAAAATAGATCGTAAAAAGAAACATTCATTTTCAGAATCCAGTGCCGCAAGTGATGTGGCGTTTCTCTTGATCATTTATTTTATTGTTATTGCGGGCTTTAATGTAAACATGGGTTTTTTAATGAATCTTCCGGCAAAAGATTCTACAAGGCTTATACTTTCAGAAGACCTTTTACGGTTTGAAATGGATGAAGCAGGTCTTATCCTTTATAAAGATGATGTTTTGAGCTTTTCTGAATCCAAGGAATTAATTCAGGAAGCTCAAAGAGAAAATCCTGATATAGCTGTAGTTTTGACCATTGACAGTCAGGCAGAATGGCAGAATGTTGTAACATTTGTAGAGCTTGCCCAGGACGCAAAAATAGATGCGTTTTCTTTTAGCATGAAAAAGATTGAGTAAAAACAATGAAAATAAAACGAAACAAAAAAAGTTTTTCCATTCCCATGAACTCCATGTCTGATGTGGCATTCCTTTTATTGATCTTTATAATGATTGTTGCGTTAATTAATTACAGAAAAGAGGTAAAAATTGATTACCCTGAGGCCAACACTGCTTTAAGAACAAGCGATGAAAAAAATCTTGAAGTATGGATTAACAAAGAAGGAGATATTTTTCTTGACGGTGATATTGCAAACTATTCCTTACTTGAAAATAAAATAGCGGAGCTTTATGTAACAGATCCCGATACTCGTGTGCATATAATTGCGGATAGATCAACTCCTTATCAATACATTAACAGCACTCTGGAAATCTTGCAGCTTTTACAGTACCGTGTTGTAAGTTTTGTGGTAAAAAACAATGAATGAAAAAAAATTACGGCTAATGGTATTTTTAGTTGCCGCTGCCCTGCATTTACTTATATTATTCTTTTTTGTATTAGATATGGATACGATTCTTCAGGGAGATTTGGAAAAAGCAAGGATCATGAAGGTAACGGATATAGATCTTCTGCCGCCTCCTGAACCGGAAGCGCCTCCTGTAGAAGAAATAGCGGAAAACATGATTGAATCCGACACTCCCGATACAAATATAGTAGGGGCCGGTACCCTTAATTTTGAGAATTTTTTAGAAATGCGCTTTCTTTCTACAATGCCTGTCTTTGATATGAATAGAATAACATCTGATCTTGTTTATCCCCCTATCGCTCTCCGTTCAGGTATTGAAGGCAGGGTTATTCTGGAATTATTTGTTGACAAAGACGGGGTTGTACAAAGGGTTACAATTTTACGTGAAGACCCTGAAGACAGGGGCTTTGGAGAAGCCGCAGTAAGAGCGCTTATGGGCAGAAGAGGCACACCCGCCACTTCCAACGGAGAACCGGTTTCCTGCCGTTACATGTTTCCTGTAACATTCAGAATA